>CABEDD010000145.1_pt1 | contig 18129 bp, 17 predicted proteins | sample 3132901 | NCBI WGS metagenome assembly CABEDD01 (sample SAMEA5534329, study PRJEB31848) | metagenome | biome: tundra; feature: field; material: soil | place: USA | collected 2013-05 | depth 0.15 m
GTCTTGGGTGCGTGAGGGGGTCTTCGGTGCTTGCGGAGGGTCTTGGGTGCGGGAGGGGGTCTTGGATTATGTATTAACTTTTTGCAGCCTGTGAACCTATGTATTTACTCAGGGAATACCATGGTGCACCAAGTTCGAAATTTGTATAACTTCCTCCCGCCCCGTGCGCTTAAGTATCGACACAATCCCCAACCGGTCTCAGCTCAAACCCTCTGCGCCGGCGACAACCTCCATGATCTCCTGGGTGATCTCGGCCTGCCGCGCGCGGTTCATCTCGAGCGTCAGATCGGTGATGATCTCCCCGGCGTTCTCCGACGCGTTGCGCATCGCCGTCATCTGCGCCCCGAAGAACCCCGCCGCGGACTCGACCAGCGCGCGGTAGATCGAGGTCTCGACATAGTCTGGCACGAGCTGGGAGAGAATCTCTTCCGCGTCGGGCTCGTACTCGACCAGCGCTTTCGGGCCGTCATCCGGGTGGCCAGGCGCCGATGGTGATCGCGACCCCGACACCGAGGCGGTCCGTGACCCAGATGCCGACCCCGACACCGATCCGGACCGAGGCCCAGACGCCGACCCGGACACCGATCCGGACCGATGCTCCCCGGCCGCCTCGCCAGCGTCCTGGGCTTCCTCGCCCTCGATCGTCGCCCGCGACAGCGGCAGGAGCGTTTCGCGGGCGACCTCCTGGGTCAGCGGCGAGACATAGGAGTTGTAGACGATATCCACGCGATCGACCGCGCCGCTCGTGTACGCCTCGATCAGCTCGCCGGCGATGACGCGCGCGTCGGAGTAGGACGGTTTGTCGGTGAAGCCCGTATACGCCCCGCTCAGCTCGTAGCCGCGAAACGTAAGCGAGGAGACGCCGCGACGGCCCGTCGCATACCAGGCGCTCTGCCGGCCCTGCTCCTGGATCTCGTTCCCGGCGCGCACGCCCGCGCGGATCACCTGCGAGTTGAAGGCGCCCGCCAGACCGCGATCGCCGGTCACGAGCAGCAGCCCGATCGTGTTCGTCTCATCCCGATCGTTCAGCAGCGCCAGGCGCGCCGTCTCGGCGCCCGCGTCGAGCGCGGCCTGGCGAGTCATCTGGCGCAGCGCCCGCGCGTAGGGGCGCAGCGCGGAGATCCGCTCCTCGGCGCGGCGCAGCCGCGCGGCGGCGACCATCTCCATCGCGCGGGTGATCTTCTGGATGTTCTTGACCGAGCCGATCCGGTTCTTGACGTCTCGCTGTGAGGCCATGGCAGTTCGCGTGGGCGGGGCGTCGGGCTCTAGGCCGCCGCGGGCTCCTCCTCGCGGGCGGCGGCGGAGTCCGTCGCGGGCTCCTCCTCGCGGGCGGCGGCGGAGTCCGTCGCGGGCTCCTCCTCGCGGGCGGCGGCGGAGTCCGTCGCGGCGCGGGGGCTCTCGGGCAGCGCCTCGTCCTCATCCAGCGGCTGACCCTCCTCGTCGAGGTCGTAGCCGAAGTCCTCGGCGAACGCCTGCACCGCGTCTCCCAGCGCCCGCTGGGTCTCATCCGAGAAGTCGCCACCGGCGATCTGCTCGCGCACGCCGGCGTGCTGGGCGTGCATCCGTTCGGTCAGCCCGAGCAGGAACTCGGGAACGCGATCGACGTTCAGCCGGTCCAGGAACCCGTTCGTGGCGGCGTAGATCTGCGTCGTCTGATCCTCGACCGCCAGCGGCGAGCGCTCGTGCTGGTTGAGCGTCTTGACGATCCGCTCTCCGCGCGCGAGCGTGCGCTGGGTGTCGATGTCGAGGTCGGAGCCGAACTGGGCGAACGCCTCCAGGTCACGGTACTGGGAGAGCTCGAGCTTGATCCGCCCCGCGACCTTCTTCATCGGGGAGATCTGCGCGTTGCCGCCCACGCGCGAGACCGAGATGCCGACGTTGATCGCCGGGCGCACGCCGGAGTTGAACAGCTTGGGCTCCAGGAATATCTGCCCGTCGGTGATCGAGATCACGTTCGTGGGGATGTACGCGGAGACGTCCCCGGCCTGCGTCTCGATGATCGGCAGCGCCGTCAGCGAGCCCCCGCCGAGCTCGTCGTTGAGCTTGACCGCGCGCTCGAGCAGGCGGGAGTGCAGGTAGAACACGTCGCCGGGGTAGGCCTCCCTGCCCGGCGGGCGGCGCAGCAGCAGCGACATCTGCCGGTAGGCGTAGGCGTGCTTGGTCAGGTCGTCATACACGCACAGCGCGTGGCGGCCTTCATACAGGAAGTGCTCGCCCATCGCGCAGCCCGCGTAGGGCGCCATGAACTTGATCGGCGCCGCCTCGTCCGCCGCGGCCGCGACGATGATCGTGTTCTGCAGGGCATCGTTGTCCTCCAGGATCTGCGCGAGCGCCACGACCGTGGACATGCGCTGACCGATCGCCACGTACACGGACACGACACCGGTGTCGCGGTTGTTGATGATCGCGTCGATCGCGATCGCCGTCTTGCCGGTCTGGCGGTCGCCGATGATCAGCTCGCGCTGGCCGCGCCCGATCGGGATCATCGCGTCGATCGCCTTCAGGCCGGTCTGCATCGGTTCGGTCACCGGCTGGCGCTGGACCACGCCGGGCGCCTTGAACTCCGCCGGGCGGGTCTCGGCGGTGCGGATCTCGCCCTTGCCGTCCAGAGGCCGGCCCAGGGGGTCGACGATCCGCCCGAGCAGCTGTTCGCCGACGGGAATCTCCAGCAGCTGGCCGGTGCGCTTGACCGTGTCGCCCTCGCTGATCCGCTCCCACTCGCCGAACAGCACCGTGCCGACGTTGTCGGACTCGAGGTTCAGCGCGAGCCCGGTGACGCCGTGGGGCAGCTCGAGCATCTCGAAGGACATGCAGCTCTCCAGGCCGTGCAGTCGCGCGATGCCGTCGGCCACCGACAGCACCGTGCCGACCTCGGTCAGCTCCGCCTCGCCGGCGCCGAGTCCCGCGATGCGGCTCTTGAGGATGCTCGTTATCTCGTCTGGGTTGATCTGCATGGCTGTTTCGATCGGCTCCTTGTCGGTGCTTGGCCTCGGTCTCGGTCTCTCATCGTCATCGTCATCAGGCGGCGGCGGACGCCACCTGCTTGCGCAGCTGCTCCAGTCGGTTTCTGATCGAGGCGTCGAGGATCGAGTTGCCGACGCGGACGACGATCCCGCCGAGGATGTCCGGGTCCACACGCGTGCTCAGCGTCACCTTGCGCGAGATGCTCTGGGAGATGCTCTGGGAGATGCTCTCGGTCGTCTTCTCATCCAGCGCGATCGCGCTCGTGACCTGCACCGCCAGGACGCGGTTGGCGTGCGCCCACAGCCGCTCGTACTCGCGCCTGATCCTGAAGATCACGGGCATGCGGTGATTCTCGATCAGCAGCTTCAGAAACTCCATGAACGCGTCGTCGGCCCCCTCCAGCAGACCCCCCAGCGCCTGCTGCTTCTCGGCGGTGGAGAAGTAGGGCGAGAAGAAGAACAGCCTCAGCTCGCGGTTCTGCGCCAGCGCGTCGGCGAACTGGCCGAGCTGCTCGCGCAGCTGCGCGATCTTGCCCTGCTGCTCGGCGACCTCGAACAGGGAGCGGCCATATACGCGGGCGAGCTCCTCCATCAGTTGTTGCTCGCACCGGAGGAGGAGGACAGGCCCGAGAAGTCCAGCTCGCCCAGCGCCTCTGCGACCAGACGCCGCTGATCTGGGTCGTCGAGCGTCTTGCGCGTCACCTTCTCGGTCGCCATGATCGTCAACTCGGCGACCTCGCGGCGGATGCCGTCGATCGCGCGCTCGGTGGCCGACTCGATCTCGCGCGCTGCCCGCCTGGCGGCGTCCGCGGCGATCCGCTGCGCCTGCTCCTTGGCCTGGAGCTCGTGGGACTCCGCGGTCTGGCGCGCGCGCTGGACGATCTCCTCGGACTGCTCGCGCGCCGCCGCCAGCCGCGCGCGGTATTCGCCCAGCAGCTTCTCCGCCTCCTCGCGCGTGCGCTGGGCCGAGTCGATCGACTCGTCGATCGCCTGCTGGCGTCTGTCCAGCGCCTGCACGATGCGCGGGAACACGAGCCGGCGCAGCACCATCAGCGTGATCCCGAACGCGATCAGCGTCCAGATCATCACGCCCACGTTGGGGGAGACGAGGAAGTTGCCGCTGCTCGAGGCGGCCAGGGTCGCGGGCATCATCGTCTCAGCCCAGGAAGAACGCGATCAGGCCGAATATGAATGCGTAGAACACGATCGCCTCGGTGAGGGCGAACCCGAGCCACTGAATCGAGGTGATCTCGTCGCGCATCTCCGGCTGGCGGGTGACCGCCTCGATCACCTTGCCGAAGATGTACCCGACGCCGACGCCCGGGCCGATGGTGCCCAGGCCGGCGCCCACGCCGAGGGCGATGGCCTTGATCGACTTGGCCATTTCGGCGTTGGCGGTTGTTGCTGCGATGAGAGAATGCACGAACGCTCCTTGTTGGATCAATGGGACTCGGCGACAGCGCCGCCGAGGTAAATGGCGGTCAGAGTGGCGAAGATGAACGCCTGCAGTCCGGCGATCAGAATCACCTCGAACATGAAGAACAGAATCGCCACGATCAGCGTCAGCGGGCCAAGCGCGGCCACCCCGACGAGCACGACGAGCCCGCCCCCCATGAACAGGATAAGCAGATGGCCGGCGAGCATGTTGGCGAACAGCCTGACCGACAGCGAGATGATGCGCACGAACTGCGAGATGACCTCGATCGCGAACACGAACGGCACCATGAACGCGCGGGCCGGCACATTGTCCATGCCCGCGGGCAGCCAGCTGTGCAGGTAGCCGATCGGGCCCTTGGCGCGCACGCCCTCGACGTGGTAGCTCATCCACACCATCAGCGACAGGACCAGCGTGACCGAGATGTTGGCGGTCGCCGCGTAGATCTGAAACGCCGGTATATGAGCGCCGAACAGGTCGAACGTCTCGCCGGTGTTCACGGGCAGCGGCAGATACCCGAGGATGTTCGAGTAGAGGATGAACAGGAACAGCGTCCCGATGAACGGAAACCACTTCAGGGCCATCTCGCGGTCGATGTTGTTGGGACCGGCGATGTTGTCGCGCATCACGCTCCACAGCACCTCCACGGCGGTCTGCACACGATTGGGACGCTGGTGCATGCGCCTGGCGATATAGATCATCGTCCCCGCGGTCATCCCGGCGGCGAGGAGCAGGTAGAACACCGCCTTGTTGATCGACAGGTTGAGCGCTCCCAGGTGGATCGGGACCCAGTCTTCGAGCTTGAACTCGTTCTGCGGCTGATACTCGGTGTTCATCCCGTGCGAGCCGGTCACGGCGAACAGGGCGATCATCAGCGCCAGCAGCAGACCGAAGGCGATCAGGCCCTTCGCGCGGCGGCTCACCGCGCGCCCCCGTCGGGACGCAGCGAGGTGGCCTCGGGCGCCGCGGCGCCCCGCGCTCTCGCCTGCTCGGCGGTGAGCGGACGCAGGATCATGCGCATGTTGAAGTAGACCGTGAACAGGACGATCACCATCACCGCGGCGGCAAGCCCCGCTTCGTTGTCGCTCAGGCCGACGAGCAGCACGACGATCGCGACGAACCAGCCGCGGGCGATCATCGAGCCGGCGAGCAGGCCAACCACGGTGCGCGGGTCCTTCGAGGCGCCGGCGCGGCGTTCGAGATACACCTGCAGGCCCCGCTGCGCGGTCCATGCGCCGGCGGCCGCGCCCCAGCCGGCGAGCGGCAGGCCGGCCGCCACGAACACGGGCAGGGCGATCACGACCAGCAGCAGGTCGAGGTAGCGGAGGGCTGGGAGCACGTTCGGCTCAGGGCTCGATCCGAAAGACGGTCCGGTGGGCCCTCGACGCCACCGCGAAGCCGCCGAGGACCGCCAAGGCGCAACCGGCGCGAGCGCGGCCGGCCTCGATGTAGCCTTTGTTGACCTCGAAATCTGGCATCTGTTCCAGTCCTCTGCAGACGCGATTATCCGCGACCTGCCGGCGCGGACCGACGTCCGGAGCCCTTATATCGCTTTCAGCGCTCCCGGGCGATCTGCGGCGACCGGTCCAGTCTACCTGGTCTCAGACTTCGTAACAACATTGTGACATGCGCCACGGGGAGCGGGCGGGTTTTGCGCGCGACGATCGCCACGATCAGCATCGCCAGCGCGAGCGTGGCGAGCCCCGCGAGCACGTCCAGCACGTAGTGATTGCCCGTGGCGAGCACCACGAGCACGGTCATGCACGGGTACAGCAGCGCCAGACCGCGCAACCACACGCTCCGGTACATGCGCCACACGACGAGGGTGCACCACGCCGCCCAGGCCATGTGCAGCGAGGGCATCGCCGCCAGCTGGTTGGCGGCCGAGGCCAGCGCTCCCGTGTGCCAGGAGCCGAACGCGCGTGTTGCGGCCACGACGTCGCTGAAGCCGTCCTGGGTGAGCATGCGCGGCGGCGCCACGGGGTATAGCCAGAACACCGCGAAGGCGATCACGTTCGTCAGCACCAGCACGTTGCGCAGCGGCCGGTACAGGTCGACCCGGCTCCACCACAGCCAGCCCAGCAGGCCGAGCGTGACGATGAAGTGGGCGTTGTCGTAGTAGTCGGAGACGACCAGGCCGAGCGTGTGGTGCGTGGCCAGCCAGCGGTCGAGCCTCAGCTCGGGAGCGATGCTCAGCGAGCGCTCCAGGTTCAGCACGCCTTCGGCGTTGCTCAGCGCGGCGCCCAGGCGCAGCGGGGCAAAGTTCGTGATCGCGTCATACACCCAGCACAGCCACACGATCACCAGCGCCTCGGTCCACCAGCGGGCGCGCGCGACAGTGGTACGCGAGGGGGCCGAGACCGGACCGACCGCGATCGCGGAGCCCGTGCTCCTGTCTATCGAAACGGCGCTGGACAAGCCATCGATCTTAGCTCGCGGATCAGCAGGCGCCCGCGTTCGCAATAGAGAGAGAGTGTGTGAGAGAGAGAGAGAGAGAGAGTGTTGAGGGTGGAGGGTTCAGGGGGAGTGCATGGTTCAGAGGCCGTGCGGGTTCAGAGGGTCACGGCGCGACCGGCTGCAGTCCCCGCTGCGAAAGCGTGTCCAGCACGCGCGGCAGCGCGGCGACCGTACGCTGCCAGGAGTCGGGCGCGGAGTAGTCGTCGGCGTCGTGCAGCAGCAGCACCGAGCCCTCCCCGGCGCCGTCAGTCACGCGCGCGGCGATCGACTCGGGAGTGGCGCGCGCCTCCCAGTCGCGACCCCAGCGGCTCCACAGCAGCGTGCGCCAGCCACGTGAGCGCGCCAGTCGCAACGCCGTCGCATTGAGCACCCCGTACGGCGGCCGGTACAGGCCGATCGCGCGGCCGGTGGCCATCTCGATCTCCTCCTGCGCACGGGCGATGTCCGCGCGCACCTGCCACGGAGCCAGGCGCAGCAGGTTGCGATGACGGTCGCAGTGCAGGCCGATCTCGTGGCCGGCGGCCGCGATCTCGCCCGCCAGCGCGGGATCGCGCCGGATCTGCTCGCCGACCAAGAAGAACGTCGCCTGAACGCCGGCGCCGGCGAGGATCTCGAGCATCGCCGGAGTTCCCCGCGGGTGGGGGCCATCGTCGAAGGTGAGCGCGTACCCGCGCCCGCTCGCGGTGCGGTCCTCGACGCCGAGCGACCGGCGCAGCCCGGGCCAGATGGGCGCCGGCGAGCGCGGGAAGTACACGGGCCGGGCACTCGCGAGCGCCGGCAGCAGATAGCTCGTCATCGCCAATCCGGCCACCGCGCTCGTGCTCGCGCGGGCGCGAGTGCGATGATCGTGGGTGGACATGGTCGATCTTTTGCTGGGCATCGGGGCCGCCGTGGGCGCGTCTGTCTTCTACAGCCTAGGGATCGCTCTGCAGGCGGCGGACGCCAAGGAGGCGCCCCACGACGAGCACCTGCGCCTGGCGCTGGTGTGGGGGCTGGTCAGGCGCGGGCGCTGGATGCTCGGGACGGGCCTGTCGATCCTCGGCTGGCCGCTGCAGGTGATCGCGCTTGGGCTCGCGCCGCTGGTCGTGGTGCAGCCCGCGCTCGCCGCCGGCCTGCTCGTGCTGGTGTTCCTGGGACAACGAATGCTCGGCGAGCACGCCGGCCGCCACGAGCACATCGCGATGGCGGCGATCGTGATCGGCGTGATCGGTGCGGGGTTGTGCGCGCCGCCGCGCAGCACGGGCCACACCTCCGAGCGGCTGACGATCACGCTCGTGCTCGTCGTCCTGGCCGCTGCGAGCCTGCTTCCCTACGTGCTGCGCGCCTTCCGCCGCTCGCCCGCGGCGGTGACCATCATCTGCGCCGGCCTGGCGTTCGGCTGGAGCGGCATCGCGACCAAGCTCGCCTCCGACGACCTCTGGCATGGCTACTTCGGGGTGGCCATCGCCTGGGGCCTGGCGACGGCGGCGGCCTCCGCGGTGGGCGTGCTCAGCGAGTCGAGCTCCCTGCAAGCGCGCCCGGCGATCCAGGTGGCGCCGGTCGTGTTCGTGACTCAGACGATCGTGCCCGTCGCGCTCGCGCCGGTGCTGTTCGGCGAGAGCTTCTCCGGCACCCCGCTCGGGGGCGTCCCGCTCGGGCTCTCGCTGGCGCTGCTGGTGGCCGGCGCCGCGGTGCTCGTACGTTCGCCGCTGCTGCTCGCGCTGATGGGCGGCGAGCCGGTCAGCCACGCCAGCGGCTCGGCTCCCAGCCCGTCCCTGCCGAGCTCAGAGACGATCCGCTCCAGCCCCGCCACCGAGGCGGAGGACCCGTCGAGCGTGACGACCAGCACTTCCCCGGCGCGCACGGGACGCTGAGGCAGGGCGCCGCTCGCGTTCAGGCGCATCGCCCCGCTCACCGGTTTGGCGCCGGTCGTGCGCGCAAGCACGAGCTGGCCGACCGTCAGCCCGCCGAGGGGTTGCAGGAAGTAGAAGCCGTGGCGCAGGCGCAGCGCGCGCGCCTGCGCCCGCAGCGTGCCGCGCGCTTTGACCCAGCGCAGCAGCGCACCGGATTCTCCGATCGCGGGCAGCAGTTCGTCGCCGAACGCCCGCACCCTGGAGATCGTCGCGGCCCTGAGCACGCCACCTTCGCCGGCGAAGGAGACGTGGATGCCGCGTCCAGCCAGCTCAGACGCGACGAGCGCCTGATCGCGCGGGGGCACACGCGCGATCACACCGACGTCAAGCTGGTCGGTCTTGACCCGTGCGAGCGGGTTCTCACGCAGGATCTTCGCCGCCAGCAGCGTCACCTCGTCGGTCGACATCGTCCACATGCCGACCCCCAGGCACAGCACCAGCGGCGTGAGGAACGCGACCAGCCGCAACCGCCACAGCGGGATTGGGATCACGCGCCGGGGCGCGTCGAGCACGATCTCGGCCGCGGTCGGTTCGGCCGGCGCCTGTGCGACGCCCGCAATTCCCGCTCCCGGCGCGCCCGCGGCCGGTTGCGCGGGCGTCTCGATCGCCACCGCGGAGGAGGCTTCGGCGAAGCTGGCCTGGACGTGCGCGCGCAGCTCGCTCGTGTTGTTGGCCAGGCGCAGCAGGTTCAGGTCGGCCATCGCGCGCGTGTTCAGCCGCGCGTGCCCGACCGGCAGCCCGTAGGAGACCACCGGCGTTCCCGCGGCCTTGGCCTCCAGGCAGGTGACCCCGCCGGTGGAGTGCACGAGCACGTCGGCGGCGGCCAGCAGTCGCGGCATCTCGTCGGTGAACCCGTACACGTGCACGGCCTTCTGGCCGGCGAACTCTTCGCTCAGCTGCTCGCGCAACTGCTCGTTGCGTCCCGCCAGGCACACGACGGCGCTCACCTCGGGAACGTCCATCAGCTCGCGTACGGCGCCCGTCACATCACCCACCCCCCAGCCGCCGCCGGAGACGACCACCATCCTGCCCCGCTCGGGCAGGCCCAGCGCGCGGCGTGCCCGCATCGGGCAGCGGGGCTTTGAGAACTCGTCGGAGATCAGCGGGCTGATGAGCTGCGCGCTGCCCTCGCCGGCGATGCGCTCGACCGGGCTCATCGACTCCCCGTACATCACCAGGTGCATGTCGATCCCCGGCTGCGCCCAGAAGAACAGGCCGGTCAGGTCGGTGATCGTCGCCACCGTGGGACAGCGGATCGCGTGGGTGCGGCGCAGCCGCGCGAGCACGACGGTCACCGCCGGGTAGGTCGAGACGACGACGTCGGGGTCGTACTCGGCGATCTTGCGCGCCAGCGGGCGCGAGCCGAACAGGCGCAGCAGCCGCCGCGCCGCCCAGCGAATCGGCGCCACGCGCTCGAGCAGCCAGTACACGACCGCATATGTCCAGGGCATGAACCGCAGCTGCACCCTGTAGCCGTCCTCGACGACCGGCTGCAGCAGGCGTCCCATCGCGGCGAGCCCGTCGATGACGGTCACCTCCGCCGGCTGTCCGGAGTCTTCGATCTGGCGCGCCAGTGCGCGGGCGGCGGCGGCATGACCCTCGCCCACGTCGGCGGAGAGGATCAGAACGCGGCGGCCCCGCGGGCGACCGGGCCCTGTGGGCTGCGCGCCCACGCTTGCGCGGGGCGAGCTCGATTTGCGTTGGCGGCGGCGCATTTTCTTATACTAAACTTCGATCGCGTCGCGGGCGGTCCTGCTCAGACGCGGTCCCGGACGAGCGCACCGGCGAGCTCGAGCCGGCACCACAGGCTACCCAGCACATCAGATGCTTGCAGGCCGGGTAGACGTAACAATGGTCGCATAGTGGCCAACACTCCGATACCCGGGCGCTCCGGAGCCTCCGCACGGCGGCAGACGAACACGCAAACAACCCCAGAGAGCAGGTCCGCGGGGGAGTGCCCACCGCCGCGCGCGCTGCGCGCGCTCGGGGCACTGGGTCTGATCGCGATCCTGGCCAGCGTCCTTCTGATCTGCGCCGGCGCGGCGAGCGCCCCATCGATATACGTGCCGGGCCGCAGCGGCGGCTGGCCGGCCTGGATGGCCGGTCCATTGCGGGGTCTGGGCAGCGGCACGCTCACCTCGGGCGGCTTTCAGACGCTGACGCTGATCATGTGCGCGGGCTACGGCGCGACGCTCGTGGCGGCGCGCGCGCGAGCGCTGTCGCTGCGAGCGATCGCCGCGGCGATCGTGGCCGCGAACGCGATCCTGCTGCTGGGCCCGCCGCTGATCTCCCAAGACGTGTTCGGCTACATGGCGTTCGCCCGTATGGGCGTGCTGCACGGCCTGGACCCGTACACGCATGTCGCGTTCGAAGCCCCCACGGACTCGATCTATCCGTTCGTCGGCTGGCCGTTTCAGCATTCGCCCTACGGACCGCTGTTCACGCTCGCAAGCTACGCCACCGCCCCGCTGGGGCTGGCGGGCGGGCTGTGGGCGCTGAAGGCGGCCGCCGTCGCGGGGAGCCTCGCCGCGGTGGCGCTGAGCGCCCGCGCGGCGGGCGCGCTCGGGGGCTCGCGGCGCTTCGCCGCGGCGTTCCTCGGCCTGAACCCGGTGATGCTGGAGCTTGCCGTCGGCGGCGCGCACAACGACACGCTCGTGCTCGCCTTCCTCGCCGGAGCGCTCGCTCTGACCGCGGGGACCGCCATCGCATCCGAGGCCGGCGCGGCCCCTGCCGGTGCGATGTCCGCCTCCGGGGACGGCGCGCGGTCCGGCACACCGCGGGGGGTCCGAGCCTCCCCGCGCTATCGCGCGGGCGCCCTGACGCTGGCCGCCGGGGTGGGCGTCAAGGTCACAGCCGGACTGGTGCTGGCGTTTCTGGTGCTCGCCCCCGCCGGCCGGCGCGAGCGCGGGCGGGTCGCCCTCGCCGCGGGCATCGGCCTGGCGGGAGTGGCGGCGATCGGGCTGGTCGGGTTCGGCTCGCACGCGCTCGGCTTCATCGGCGCCGTCGGCGAGCAGCAGCAGCTCGTGGCAGTGCACAGCGTCCCCGCCGAGACCGCGCGCCTGCTCGGCCTGCACGGAACGCCGAGCTGGTGGCGGCACTGCTTCCTCCTCGCGTTCGCGATCGTGCTGGCGTACGCGCTGTGGCGGACCGCCCGGGGCGCGGACTGGCGCGTGGCCGCCGGCTGGAGCACGCTGGCGCTGCTGATGGCCACGGCCTGGCTGCTGCCGTGGTATGCGATCTGGCCGCTGCCGCTAGCCGCGGTCAGCGGCGATCGGCGCCTGCGCGCCGCCACGCTGATCGTCTGCGCCTACGCGATCCTGATCCACCTCTCGCTCGCCGATCCGCTGCTCAGCCCGCCCAAGGTCCACGCCGTCTCCCACCACGTGCACGTCGCCGCCCTCGGGCGCTGAGACCGTCTGGAACTCGCCCGTCTCGAAGTCCCGCGCCACGTCACGCTCGATCTCCGCGGGCGAGGCGTCCGGGCGCAAACGGCGCAGGCGGGTCGCGTCCAGGCGGCGGAACTTGAAGATCTCGAGCACATACACCAGGTACACGCTGGCCGCCACGACGATCAGCCCAAGCGCGACCATCACCAGCGCCCAGCCGGTGCGCAGGTGGCCGTGATGGTCTGAGTAGGGGACGAAGCGCAGCGCCAGCGCCAGCCCCGCGAGCATCAACGTCCACGCGTACAGATAGGCGATCGTGCGCCGGCTGGAGAAGCCGATCCGGGCCATGCGGTGATGGAAGTGCTCGCTGTCGGACCGGTAGATCGGCTGCTTGTACTTCAGTCGCTTGAGCACCACGAACGTCGTGTCCAAGAACGGCACCGCGAGCAGGATCAACGGCAGCACGAACGACACCACGGCCGTCGTCTTGACCGCCGCCTCGACCGTGATCACGCCCATCAGCAGGCCCAGCAGGTTCGCGCCGCAGTCGCCCATGAAGCTCGACGCGGGCGGGAAGTTGTAGAACAGGAACCCGAGCGCGGCCCCGGCCGTGAGCGCCGCCAGCACCCCCGGCTGCTGGCGAGAAAGATCGAAGGCGATCACCGCCATCGCCGCGGCGATGATCGCGCACACGCCCGCCGCCAGGCCGTCGACGCCGTCGGAGAAGTTGACGACGTTCATCATCGCCACTAGGCCGATGACCGTCAGCACCGGTCCGGCGTTGGTCACACCGGCGTTGGGAAAGTGCAGTTTGCCGACGAACGGCAGCGTGATCGTCTTCACCGCCACGCCGTAGTGCACGACGATCACCGCCGCCGCCACCTGCCCGAGGAGCTTGACCGCGGGCGGGAGATCGAAGCGGTCGTCCAGGGCGCCCACGACCGTGATCAGCGCGGCGCCGAGCAGCACGCCATGCCACAGCTGATGCTCTTCGTAGTAGCCGCCCGGCAGCCACAGCAGCATCGCCACGAGCACCCCGGCGAAGATCGCCAGCCCTCCGAGCAGCGGTGTCGGACGCTCGGACAGCCCACGCTCGCGTGGTTCGTCGATCGCGCTCACGGCCCGGGCGAGCCGCATGCTCAGCGGCGTCAGCAGCGCGGTCACGGCCGCGGCCGCCAGGAATGCGTAGAGCGCGTCGAGTGGGGTCGGATGCGCCATCGTCGACTCGCGCACAGCATCGCAGGCCCCGGGGTCGTACGCACCCGCGAAGAGGCTCTACACCGCTGCGGGCGAGGCGAGCGACTCGTACAGCGGGTAGCGCGCGACGATCGCCTGCACGCGCTCGGACAGCGCGGGCGCGCTCGCGGCGAAGTCCGTGGCGAGCAGCGCCCGGGCGATGATCTGACCGACCTCGGCGAAATCCTCGATCTGCAGGCCGCGCGTGGCCAGGGCGGGCGTGCCGATGCGCAGGCCCGATGCCTCCATCGGCGGGCGCGGGTCGAACGGGACGGCGTTGCGGTTGACGGTGATCCCGATCTCGTGCAGCCGGTCCTCGGCCTCCCGGCCGCTGCACTCGGGACGCAGCGCGCGCAGGTCCACGAGCGCGAGGTGCACGTCGGTGCCACCGGTGAGCACGTTCAGGCCCCCGCCGTCGCCGTACTCGGCGCTCGCGCCGAGCAGCTGCTCGGCCAGCGTCTGCGCGCCCGCGACGGTGCGCCGCTGACGCTCGCGAAAGAGCTCGCTTTTGGCGATCTTCAGCGCCACCGCCTTGGCCGCGATCACGTGCTCCAGCGGGCCTCCCTGCTGGCCGGGGAACACGGCCGAGTCGATCTTCTTCGCGAACTGCTCCCTGCACAGGATGATCCCGGCGCGCGGACCGCCGAGCGTCTTGTGGGTCGTGGTCGTGACGACGTCGGCGCCGTGCTCGATCGGGTTGGGGTGAAGCCCCGCCGCGACGAGTCCGGCGAAGTGGGCCATGTCGACCATCAGCAGCGCCCCGACCTCGTCGGCGATCTCCCTGAAGCGCACGAAATCGAGCTGGCGCGGATACGCCGACCAGCCGGCGAGCAGCAGCTTCGGGCGGCGCTCGCGCGCGATCCGCGCGACCTCATCCATGTCGATCCTGCTGGTCTCGCGATCGACCTCGTAGGCGGCGATGTCATACAGCCGCCCGGACACGTTGATCTTCATCCCGTGCGTCAGGTGCCCGCCGTGCGCGAGCGACAGGCCCATGATCGTGTCCCCGGGCGTCAGCAGCGCGTGGTAGACGGCGGTGTTCGCCTGCGCGCCGGAGTGCGGCTGGACGTTGGCGTGCTCTGAGCCGAACAGCGCCGTGGCGCGGTCGATCGCGAGCTGCTCGGAGACGTCCACCCACTCGCAGCCGCCGTAGTAGCGCCGGCCGGGATAGCCCTCGGCGTACTTGTTGGTCAGCACGCTGCCCTGACATTCCAGGACCGCCCGCGGGACGAAGTTCTCCGAGGCGATCATCTCAAGCGTTCCCTGCTGGCGGGAGAGCTCGCCGCGCAGCGCGGCTGCCACCTCGGGATCGACCTCCTCCAGGGGGCGATCGAAGTAGTCGGGGGCGAGATCTGCTGTGGGGTCGGACATGGCGCTCTCCTTTGGGCGGCAGAGACGTTCTATGCCCAGGCGCGCGGCTTGGCTGTCCGCCGCTCCCCGGTGGTCGATTCCACCCAAGCGCCAGTCGCGACGGCGCAGTTCGAGGCTAGCAGGAGATGAGCATCCGCTCGATCTCGCGCCGTCCGAGCGGTCCAGCGCGCACTATGCGCCATTGCCCCGTACGCGCGTAGTCGCGCAGGTCGAGGACTGTGGAGGCGACGCCCGGCAGCTCGCCGCCGTCGAGCACGAGGTCCGCGCCGGCGCGGATCGACGCGGGGATGTCGGGCAGGCGCCGCGCCTCCGGGCCGCCGGAGAGGTTGGCGCTGGACTGCAGCAGCGGCCGCTCGAGCGAACTCAGCGCCGCAAGGCGATCTCCGAGCCACGGAACACGCAGCCCGAGCGTGTCGAACCCGAGCGTGTCGGAGCCGATCGTGTCGGACCCGTCCGCTCCAGGAGACCCGTCCGCCTCCTCCCCCTCCCCCGCGGCCGCCACCGCTCCGCACGCGAGCGGATAGCGCCGCGAGCGGTTTCCAAGCAGCAGCGTGAGCGGCCCGGGCAGCAGGGCTTCCAGCGCCGCGCGCTCGCGCGGCCCGAGATCGTCTGACAGCTCCCGCAGGGCGTTGGAGAGCGCGAAGAACATGACCGCCGCCGGGCGCATCGCCGCGCGGGCGGGCGAGTACCCCTTCAATTCGTACAGCCGCCTCACCGCGAGCTCGTTCTCGGGGTCGCAGCCGAGGCCGTAGACGGTGTCGGCTCCGAACACGCACACCCCGCCACCGGCGATGCACTCCCGCAGAGCATCGACGTCCGCGACGGTGAGCGCCGGCTCGCTCCCCGCACGCTCGCTCACCGCTCGCCCACCACGACCCGCTCGATCCCGGCCAGGTCGCGCTCGGCGCGCACCGCCGCAAAGCCCGCCGCGCGCATCAGCCCGCTCACCGCGTCCGCCTGCCCGGCGCCGACCTCCAGCGCCACCCATCGCACCCGCGCACGCTCGCCGGCTTGCGCGAGCAGCGCGCGGATCGTGATCAGCCCGTCCGGCCCGGCGAACAGGGCGCCGGGCGGCTCGTGGCGCAGGATCTCCGGCGCCAGCCCCGCCCGCTGCGACTCGGCGACGTACGGCGGGTTGGACAGGATCGCGTCGAACTCGTCGGGCACACCGGCCAGCAGGTCCGTGCGCAACCAGTCCACACGCAGGCCGAGCCGCTCGCCGTTGGCGCGTGCCAGCTCCAGCGCATCCACGCTGACATCGGTGGCGGTGACGCGCAGGTCGGGGCGCTCGTCCGCGAGCGCCAGCGCGACCGCGCCGCTGCCGGTGCCCACGTCGAGCACGCGCGCGCCCCGCCCCAGCGCCGCGACAGCCAGCTCGACCAGCAGCTCAGTCTCCGGGCGCGGGATCAGCGCGCGGGGGTCCACGGTCAACTCCAGACGGCGAAAACCGCGGACACCGGTGATGTAGGCGACGGGCTCGCGTTCGATCGCGCGCCTGCGCACCGCGTTCTGCAGAGCGCGCACGTCCGGCCCGGAGATCGTCAGGTCGCGGTCGGTCAGCAAGCGCTCGCGCGAGAGGCCGAGCACGTGCGCGACCAGGACTTCGGCATCCAGCCTGGGCGTCTCGCACCCGGCCGCGGCGATCGCCGTGATCGCCCCGTCAAGCGCGTCGCGCACGGGCGTCCCTGAACGGAGATGCGTGGAAGGAGGTAGGGGATATGTGTTCAAAAAGACTCCATCACGCGCACCGACCCCCAACAGCCCCGGCTAGCCCTCAGGGCCCGATCAACAACCGGCAAGGGCCCGCAAACCACCTTACGAGGCCGCGGCTTGCGCCTGCAGCCGCTGGCGGCGCTCGTCGGCCTGCAGTGCGGCCGTGAGCTCGTGGAGCTGGCCTTCGAGAACCTGGTCGAGGTTGTGGACGGTCAGCTTGATGCGGTGGTCGGTGACGCGGCGCTCGCCGTAGTTGTACGTGCGGATCTTCTCGGCCCGGTCGCCCGTGCCGACCTGCGAGCGGCGGTCCGCGGCGAGCTCGGCCCGCTGCTCGGCCAGAGCGCGCTCGTACAGGCGCGCGCGCAATACGCGCAGCGCACGCTCGCGGTTCTGCAGCTGGGACTTCTCGTCCTGCATCGAGACGACGATCCCCGAGGGCCTGTGCGTGACGCGCACCGCCGAGTCGGTCGTGTTGACCGACTGCCCGCCGGGGCCCGAGGAGCGGTAGACGTCGATCTGCAGCTCGTTCGGGTCGATCTGCACGTCCACCTCCTCGGCTTCGGGCAGCACCGCGACGGTCGCGGTGGAGGTGTGGATGCGCCCCTGGGACTCGGTCTCGGGGACGCGCTGCACGCGGTGGGTGCCGCCCTCGAACTTGAACACCGAGTAGGCGCCGTCGCCGCGAATCGCGAACGTGTACTTGCCCTCGCCTACGTCCATCGCCTCCGTGGCGAACCCCAACCGCTCGGCGTAGCGGGTCAGCATCCGGTACAGGTCTCCGGCCCACAAGCCGGCCTCCTCGCCGCCGGCGCCACCCTGGATTTCGACGATCACGTTGTGCTCGTCGCTGGGGTCGCGCTCGATCATCGCCAGGCGGATCTCCTCCTCGAGCTCCTCGATGCGCGCGCGCGCGACGGAGAGCATCTCGCGCAACTCGGAGTCCTCGCCACCCTCGGAGATCAGCTCTTCGGCGCCGGCGGCGTCGTCGCGCGCGCGCCGCCATTCGTTCGCGAGCGCGGCGGCGGGCTCGAGCTGGCGGTAGGCCCGGCCGGCCGCCGCGTAGCGCTCGCGGTCGGAGATCACCTCGGGGTCGGTCATCTGCTCGCCGAGCTCGGCGAAGCGCGTCTCGATCTGCTCGACCAGGTCTTCGATCATCGACCCAGTCTATGAGTCCTCCGACCTACGCCACGACCTCCACGCCAACCAGATCCGCCGCCGATAGCTCCCCCGGCGTCTCGCGCTCGAGTACGGCTCCCAGCGCGGCGATCGCGACCGCGAGCTGGTGTGAGTCGGGCTCGCGCGTGGTCAAGAGCTGCAACTTCAGGCCGGGCCACATGATCGCCCGCACCCACGCGCGGTCGCGGTGGCGCCCGGCGAACTTGATCAGCTCGAAGGAGATGCCGGCGATCAGGGGCACGCCGAGGATGCGGGTGAGCACGAGCCAGTACCAGGCGGGCAGCCCGATCGGGGCGAACACGAAGATCGCGACGATCATCACGACGAGCAGAAAGCTGGTGCCGCAGCGCGGGTGCAGCCGGGAGAACCGCCGGGCGTTGGCCGCTGTCAGGGGCAGGCCGGCCTCGAAGCAGGAGATCGTCTTGTGCTCGGCGCCGTGGTACTCGAACACGCGCCTCAGGTTGGAAAGCCGGGAGAGCAGGAGCATGTAGCCGAGGAAG
>CABEDD010000147.1_pt1 | contig 18049 bp, 13 predicted proteins | sample 3132901 | NCBI WGS metagenome assembly CABEDD01 (sample SAMEA5534329, study PRJEB31848) | metagenome | biome: tundra; feature: field; material: soil | place: USA | collected 2013-05 | depth 0.15 m
GGTGGGGGGCGAGTCGGAGGTGCGCGACCTGGCGCGGGCGCTGCCCGACGGCGCCCGGATCGCGATCCTGACCAAGCAGAGCGGCGTGCAGGCGCTGGGGCTGATCCGCCACGACGCCGCGCACGTGCTGGCGGCGGCGGTGATGGAGCTGTGGCCGGGCGTGAAGATCTCGATCGGGCCGGCGATCGAGCAGGGGTTCTACTACGACTTCGAGTTCCCGGACGGGGTGGGGATATCGGAGGGGGAGTTCCCTCAGATCGAAGAGAAGATGCGCGCGCATGTCAAAGCGGCGGAGGAGTTCGAGCGCCGGGACGTGACGCCGGCCCAGGCGCGGGAGCGGTTCGTGGGTGAGGGCCAGGACTACAAGGTCGAGCTGATCGACGATCTCATCACGACCGCGCGCGCGCGCGGGGAAGAGTTGCAGAGCGTGTCGCTGTACACGAACGGGCCCTTCACCGACCTGTGCCGCGGGCCGCACGCGCCGAGCACCGCCAGCATCGGTGCGCTGAAGCTGCAGTCGGTCGCGGGGGCGTACTGGCGCGGGGACTCGACGCGGACGATGCTGACGCGGATATACGGCACCGCGTTTCACTCCAAGGCCGAACTGGCCGAGCACCTGCAGCGCCTGGAGCAGGCCAGGGCGCGCGACCACCGCAAGCTGGGGCGGGAGCTGGACCTGTTCACGTTCTCTGAGGTGTCCCCGGGCGCCGCGTTCTGGACGGGAGCGGGCACGCGGCTGTGGAACAAGCTCGTGGCGGTCTCGCGCGAGATGAGCGAGACCCGCGGGTACACCGAGGTCAAGACGCCGCTGATCTACGACGCCGAGCTGTGGAGGACCTCGGGACACTGGGGGAAGTACCGGGAGAACATGTTCATCGCCGTCGACTCCGACGGGCAGGAGATGGGCGCGGTCAAGCCGATGAACTGTCCCGGGCACGCGCACCTGTTCGCCAGCCGCAGGCACTCTTATCGGGATCTGCCCGTGCGCTACTCAGAGCCGGGGCTGCTGCATCGCAACGAGGCCTCGGGTGTGCTGCACGGGCTGCTGCGGGTCAGGCATTTCGCCCAGGACGACGCGCACATATTCTGCACCGAGGGGCAGGTCCAGCAGGAGGTCGCGGGCTGCCTGGAGCTGGCGTTCGCGACATATAGCCTGTTCGAGTTGGACGTGCGCCTGGAGCTCTCGACCCGTCCGCAGGAGCGGATCGGCGACGATGAGATGTGGGACCGGGCGGAGAGCGCGCTGAGCACGGCCCTGGACGAGCAGGGCCTCCAGTACGAGCTGAACCCCGGCGACGGGGCGTTCTACGGCCCGAAGATCGACATGCACATGACCGACTCGATCGGGCGCTCCTGGCAGCTGGGGACGGTGCAGCTGGACTACTCGATGCCGGCGCGCTTTGAGCTCAGATATACGGGCGCGGACAACTCCGAGCACACGCCGGTGATGATCCACCGCGCGTCGTTCGGGTCATACGAGCGGTTCATCGGGATCATGCTCGAGCACTACGCGGGCGAGCTGCCGCTGTGGCTGGCGCCGGTGCAGGCGATCGTGCTGCCGGTGTCAGACCGGTTCAACGAATACGGCGAGAGCGTCTCCTCGCGCCTGCGCGAAAGCGGGGCGTACGTCGAGCTCGACGATCGCGGCGAGTCGGTCGCTCGCAAGATCCGCGAGGCGGAGCTGCGCAAGATCCCCTACATGCTGGTGGTGGGCGAGCGAGAGTCCTCGCGGGGGAGCGTGTCCGTGCGCGAGCGCCGCGCGGGGGACACCGGTGACGTTGCAGTGAACGAGTTTGGCGAGCGCCTGCGCGGCGAGCTATACTCTGCGGCGTTGACACCCCGCAAATCCTCACAGCGCGACGCCTAGCAGCCGCTTGAATCAGCACAGCGAGCACAGCTAGTGGCGGTACCACGCAGGCTCGACCGGCGCCCGCCCGAGCGGGACCAGACGAGGGTCAACGAGCGTATCCGCGTGCCCGAGGTGCGCGTGATCGACGACGAGGGCAACCAGGTCGGCGTGCTGAAGACGCCCGAGGCGCTGAAGCTCGCCCAAGAACGCGACCTGGACCTGGTCGAGGTGGCGCCGGAGGCGCGCCCGCCGGTGTGCAGGGTGCTGGACTACTCCAAGTACAAGTACGAGCAGGCGCAGAAGCTCAAGCAGGCGCGCAAGCACCAGCAGCAGATAACGGTGCGCGAGATCAAGTTCAGGCCGAAGATCGCCCAGCACGACTACGACACCAAGAAGCACCACGTCGAGCGGTTCTTGCTCCACAAGGACAAGGTCAAGGTGACGATCATGTTCCGCGGGCGCGAGGTCACCCATCCCGAGCGGGGCACGGCGATCCTCGACCGGCTCGCGGTGGAGCTGGCGGAGCTGGGCGTCGTCGAGCAGCGCCCGATGCAGGAAGGGCGCAACATGACGATGATGATGGCGCCCTCCAAAGCGGTTCTCGCCGGACGCGTCGCCGCTGACGGCACCATCGGCGCAGCCGCCGAGGAGCACCCCGCCGAGGAGCACCCCACCGAGGAGCACCCCACCGAGGCCGGCAGCGCGCCTGCCCAGACCCCCGCCGATCTTGCCGGGGCGCCGGGCGACGGCCATGTCGAGGACGACGCGGGGCCGGGCGAGTCGCCCGACGGCGCCACCCAGAACGGGGCGCTCGCCGCGGGCACCGTCGCGGATGCGCAGGGCCTCAGCGAGGCGCCGGGCAGCGGCGGGGACGGCACGGACGCCACCCCCGTGTCATAATCAGCGGCTCGACATGCCCAAGATGAAGACACACTCCGGCGCGAAGAAGCGCTTCAAGGTCACAGCCGGCGGCAAGGTGAGGGGCCGGCACGCCTTCACGAGCCACATCCTCGAGAAGAAGTCGCCCAAACACAAGCGCGAGCTGGGTCGCCCGGCGCTGCTCTCAGATCACGACGCGCCGCGCGTGAAGAAGCTCTTGGGGACGGGCAGATGACGCGGGTCAAGCGCTCGCTGCACGCGCGCAAGAAGCGCAGGGCGACGCTCGAGCAGACGAAGGGCTTCAGGGGTCAGGCGAAATCGAACTACAAGCGCGCTAAGGAGGCCCTGATGAAGGCGGATGCATACGCCTACAGGGACCGGCGCAATCGCAAGCGGGACTTCCGCAGGCTGTGGATCACGCGCATCAACGCGGCGGCGCGCCAGAACGGGATGAGCTACTCGCAGTTCATGCACGGCATGGCCCTGGCAGGGATCGAGCTGGACCGCAAGGTGCTGGCCGACATCGCCGTGCGCGACTCAGACACGTTCCGACGTTTCGCCGACACCGCCCGCGAGGCGTCGGCTGCCTGAGCAACGGCATTCGACAGACAGGCCTCCCGGGCGCCGCTCCTGCAAAGGACGGCGCTTTTTTTATCTCCCATGGCGGTGGGGGGAGAGGAAGAGAGAAAAACAGACAGAGGGAAGTCGAGCAGGAAGAGCAAGAGCAGACCAGACATGACGAGCACAATCACATCCGCGCACAACGACCGGCTGAAGGAGGTGCGCCGCCTGCGCAGCAAGCGCGGGCGGGCGCTGACGGGCAGGTTCAGCGCCGAGGGCGAGGATCTGATCGAGGCCGCCGCGCGCGAGGGGTGGGAGGCCGTTGCGGGCTACCGGCTGGCGGGCACGAAGCTGGGCGGGGCGAGGTTCGCCGACGTCGAGTTGCGGGCGCTGGCGGCCGTCTCGACGCTGGGCTCGGGCACGCGCGTGCTCGGCGTGTACGAGCAGCGCTGGCTTCAGGAGCCCGCGGGGCCGCTGTGCGTGTATCTGCACGGGGTCGGCGATCCGGGCAACGTCGGCACGGTGCTGCGCGCGGCGCTGGCGTTCGGCGCCCGCAGCGTCGCGCTCGGGCCGGGGTGCGCCGACCCGTACGCGCCGAAGGCGGTGCGGGCGAGCATGGGGGCGATCTTCGCCGTCGGGCTCGCGCGCGCGCACGGTGTGGCAACGGAGCTGAGGACGGAGCTGCCGGGCGAGCGGGTCGCGCTCGTGGCCGGGGCGGGCGAGCCGCTGCCGGATCTGTCGGTGAGGCTCGCGGGATCGGCGCTCACGCTGCTCGTGGGCGCCGAGCGGGATGGTCTGCCGGATGAGCTCGTGGCGGCGTGCGAGCACGTCGCGCACATCCCGATCGCGACCGAGTCGCTGAACGCGGCGATGGCCGCGACCGTCGCGCTGTATGAGCTGACCCGCGGTGCACACGCCACCGACCGTAGGATGCCCGGAGCATGAGCGACCAGGACTCCAGGACACCGGCCGGCGACAGCGCCGTCCAGGACCCGTTGCAGGCGATCGCGCGGATCGAGCACGAGGCGCGTGCGGCGGTCGCCGCGACGGTTGACAGCGAGTCGCTGGAGCAGGCGCGCGTCGCCTATCTCGGGCGCAAGGCCGAGCTGCCGCAGCTGCTGCGCGGCGTGGCCCAGCTCGATCCCGTCGAGCGCGCGGCGGTCGGCCGGGCCGCCAACGAGGCGCGCCGGGCGCTGGAGGCGCTGATCTCCTCGCGGGCGGGCGAGCTGAGCGGCGCGGAGCTTCAGCACAGCCTCGCGGAGGAGCAGATCGACGTGACGCTGCCGGGCAGCCCGCCCCAGCCGGTGGGGAGGCTGCACGTGCTCACGCAGACGACACGCGAATTGGAAGAAGTGTTCCTGGGCCTCGGGTTCACGGTGCTGGAGGGGCCGGAGGTGGAGAGCGTGCACTACAACTTCGACGCGCTCAACCACTCCCCGACGCATCCCGCGCGCGCACACACGGACACGTTCTACCTGGCCGAGGACGTGGTGCTCAGGACGCATACCTCGCCGATGCAGATCAGGGCGATGGAGGCGCATCCCCCGCCGCTGTACGTGGTCATCCCGGGGCGGGTGTACCGGCCCGACTCAGATGCGACGCACACGCCCCAGTTTCACCAGGTGGAGGGGCTGGCGGTGGACGAGGACATCACGCTGGCGGACCTGCGCGGGACGCTGCTGGCGTTCGCCCAGGCGGTGTTCGGGGATCGGCGCGAGGTCAGGCTGAGGCCGCACTTCTTCCCGTTCACCGAGCCGAGCGTCGAGGTGGACGTGTCGTGCTTTCATTGCGACGGCCGGGGCCACCTGCGCGACGGGGCGCGCTGCCATCTGTGCAAGGGCGAGGGCTGGCTGGAGGTGCTCGGCGCGGGCGAGGTGGACCCGAACGTGTACTCCTACGTACCGACCACGGAAAAGAACTCCCCGGGCTATGACCCAGAGAAGGTCCAGGGGTTCGCCTGGGGGATGGGCGTCGAGCGGATCGCGATGCTCAAGCACGGAATCCCCGATCTGCGGCTCTATTACGAGAATGACCTGCGCTTCCTGGAGCAGTTCGGATGAGGGTTCCCCTGACATGGCTGCGCGAATACTGCGCCTCCGGCCTCGACGTGAAGCGGATCGAGGAGCGGCTGACGATGACCGGGACGAAGGTCGAGGCGATCCACCGTCACGACGCGGAGGATGGGCGCGTCGTGGAGGTGCTCGAGCTCGAGATCACGCCCAACCGGCCGGACTGCCTCGGCGTGTACGGGGTCGCGCGCGAGCTGCACGCGGCCACGGGAGCTCCGCTCGAGCAACCGCCGTGGAGCGAGGACCCCGGTTCCGCCGGCCCGGTGTTGGGCGCCGAGGTGAGCGTCGAGTGTCCGCGGGAGTGCCCGCGCTTCACCGCGCGCGTGTTCGAGGGCGTCACGATCGCCCCCTCGCCGACGTGGCTGAAGGAGCGGCTGACGGCGGCCGGGCAGCGGCCGATCAACAACGTCGTCGACATCACCAACTACGCGATGCTGCTCACCGGCCAGCCGCTGCACGCGTTCGACCTGGACCGGGTGGCGGGGGGCACACAGCCCGGAAGGCTGGGTCGGCTGACCGTGCGCCGGGCGAGCGAGGGCGAGCAGGTGCAGACGCTCGACGGGGAGACGAGGACGCTCGACGGCGAGATGGTCGTGATCGCGGACGCGGACGGCCCGACGTCGATCGCGGGGCTGATGGGCGGAGCGCGCTCGGAGGTGCAGCCGGACACGAGGCGCGTGCTGCTGGAGGTCGCCAACTGGCACGGGCCGAACATCCACCGCAGCTCGTGGGCGCTGGGGCTGCGCAGCGAGGCGTCCAGCCGCTTCGAGAAGGGGCTCGCGCCCGAGCAGTGCATGTGGGCGCAGGCGGTGGCGAGCAGGCTGATGATCGAGCTGTGCGGGGCGAGCGCGCTGGGAGGCACGATCGACATCGGCGGCGAGGGTCCGGCGCCGCCCGCGATCAGGCTGCGCGAGGCGCGCGTGCAGGCGATCCTCGGCATCGAGATACCCCGCGCGCGGCAGGCCGAGATCCTGAGCGCGCTGGACTTCGACACCGCCGAGGCCGACGACGGCCTGGACGTGACCCCGCCGCCGGTCAGGCGCGAGGACGTCACGCGCGAGGCCGACCTGATCGAGGAGGTCGCGCGGATCGACGGGCTGGAGCGGCTGCCCGCGACGCTGCCCGCTCGCCGGGGAGCGTACGGCCTGCTCTCGCATGAGCAGCGGCTGCGCCGACGCGCGCTCGACGCCCTCGTCGGGCGTGGTCTGTATGAGGCGGTGGGGTGGACGTTCGCCGCGCCGAGCCTCGCCGACCGTCTGCGCCTGGACGCTGGGGATACTCGCCGCCAGGCGCCGGCGCTGGAGAATCCGCTGTCGGAGGAGCAGTCGCTGCTGCGCACGACGCTGCTCGGCTCGCTGCTTGACACGGCCGCGCGCAATGTCGCGCGCGGCATGAACGACCTGCGCCTGTTCGAGGTCGGGACCGTGTTCGCCGCCTCGCCCTCGGCGCCGAGCGGCGTGGCCGAACGCCGCTCGCTGGGAGTGCTGCTCGCCGGACGGGCGCACGAGCCGAGCTGGGGCGTGCCCGAGCCGCCGAGCGTCGACTTCTACGCCGTCAAGGGCATGCTCGAAGCGCTCTCCTCGGCGCTGCGCGTGGACGGCATCGAGCTTGCATCCGGCCCGCAGCCGTTCCTGCACCCCGGCCGCGCCGCCACCGTGACGGTGGGTGAGGAGCAGGTCGGCTGGCTTGGCGAGCTGCATCCGCTCGTCGCTCAGTCGTGGGAGCTGGGAGGCGCGAGTGTGTTCGAGGTCGACCTCGACCGGCTGATCGCGGCCGCCCCGCGGGAGTCCGGGTATGAGGACCTGATCGGCTACCCGCCGCTGCGCCAGGATCTGGCGGTCGTCCTGGCAGTGGATGTGCCTGCTGCCAATGTCCTGGCGGCCGCGCGCGAGGCTGCCGGTGAGCTGCTGCGCGACGTGCGCGTGTTCGACGTCTACACCGGCGCCCAGGTGGGTGAGGGAAGGCGCTCCCTGGCTCTTGCCATGTCGTTCCGCGCGCTCGACCGCACCCTGACCGACGCGGACGTCGCGCCCGTGCGCGAGCGGATCGTCGCGGCGCTGGGCGCGCTGGGGGGTGAGCTGCGTCATGGCTGACCCCAATCCACCGCAGACGTTCGCCCAGGGCTCCCCGCGGGTGCTGGTGGCCGGGGCGACGGGGTTCGCCGGGGCGCTGGCGGCGCACCTGCTGTGGCGCCATCCGGGCTTCGAGCTGACCGGCGTGACCGGGCGCTCGGAGGTGGGCCGGCGGTTGGACGAGCTGTACCCGCGCTACCGGGTGCCGCTCGCTATCGAGCAACTGGACCTCGACGGACTCGCGCTCGAGCGGGACACGGGCGGGCGCCTGGACGCGGCGGTCGTGGCCTACCCGCACGCGGCGGCCGCGCCCACGGTCGGCGCGTTGCTTGAGCTGGGCGTGCGCGTGGTCGACCTCAGCGCGGACTTCCGACTCTCATCCATCAAAACGTACGAGCAGTGGTACGGCGAGCACCCCCGGCCGGAGTTGCTGGATCAGGCGGTGTACGGGCTGAGCGAGCTTCACCGCGCCCAGATCGCGGATGCGGCGATCGTCGCCAACCCCGGCTGCTATCCGACGGCGGCCGTGCTCGGGCTCGCCCCGCTCGCCCGCGCGGGATTGATCGCCGACGTGGTGATCGACGCCAAGCAGGGGATATCCGGGGCCGGGCGCACGTTCGACGAGACCACGCACCTGTCGATGGCGGGCGAGAACATCCTCCCCTACAACGTCGCCTCTCACCGGCACACTCCCGAGATCGAGGAGCAATTGGGATTGCTGGGGGCTGAGCTGCCCGTGCAGTTCCAGGCCCACCTGGTCCCGCTCGACCAGGGAGAGCTGGTGAGCTGCTACGTGACCACCACCCGGACGGTCGCCCCGGCGGAGCTGGGCGAGCTGTACGGCGACGCGTATGCGTCCGAGCCGTTCGTAGAGGTCGTCAGCGAGCCCCCGGGGACGCGGGACGTGCAGGAGACCAACTTCTGCCGAGTGTTCGCCGCCGCCGATCCTCACACCGGCAAGGCGGTGGTTCTGTCGGCGATCGACAACCTGTGGAAGGGCACCTCCTCGCAGGCCGTTCAGAACCTCAACATCATGTTCGGACTCCCCGAGATCGAGGGCATCCAATGAGCGCCGGCAACGACGTATGGGGCGATCGGACCTCCGATGGACCGCCACAGCCGTTCTTCGGTTCGCGCTGGACGCCCAAACCCGAGCACGTGCGCGAACTGGACCCCGGCGCCGGCCTGCCCGCCGGGTTCAGGGCGGCGGGCGTGGCCTGCGGGATCAAGCCCAGCGGCAACCCCGACTTGGGACTCGTGGTCTGCGACTCGGATCGGCCCATCAGCGCCGCGCGGTTCACCGCGACCGGCACTCCGGCGGCGCCCGTCCTGCTCAGCTCCGAGCGCTGCCGGCTGGACGCGCTGCGCGCCGTGCTCGCCAACTCGGGTTGCGCGAACGCGGCCACCGGACAGCGCGGGCTGGACGACGCCGCCAAGACTCAGGGCGCAGCGGCGATCGCGCTCGGCATCGCGCCCGAGGAGATCGCGCTCGGCTCGACCGGCGGGATCAGCCACCTGCTGCCCCTCGATCGGGTGCTCGGGGGGATACTCGACGCAAGCTCGCGGCTGAGTCGCGAGGGGGATGTGGACTTCCAGCAGGCGATCCAGACGACCGATGCGTTCCAGAAGCGCGCCAACCTCGAGCTCGAGCTGCCCGCCGGCAAGGTGCGCCTCAGCGCCCAGTGCAAGGGCGCGGGCATGATCTCACCGAACTTCGCCACGATGCTCTGCTTCGTCGAGACCGACGCCGCCCTGCAGCCCCATACGGCGGATCTACTGCTGGGGGTGTGCGTCAAGCGCTCGTTCGACCGCTGCTCGGTCGACGGGCAGCTCTCCACGAACGACACCGCGATCCTGCTGTGCTCGGGCGCCTCTGGCGTTCGGATCGAGCCCGAGTCAGAGGATGAGCTGCGCTTCGGGGAGGCGCTGGACGCGCTGCTGCGGGCGCTGGCGATCATGATGGTCGCCGACGGCGAGGGCGCCCGGCGGATCGCGCGCGTGCTCGTGCGCGGCGGGCACGCCGACGGGGTGCAGGCGGTCGCGCGCGCGGTCGCCAACTCGCCGCTCGTGAAAACGGCGCTTCACGGCGCGGACCCCAACTGGGGACGGTTGATCCAAGCCGCGGGCGCCGCCCTGCCGGGAACCGCGCCGCTCGCCGTGGGTTTGTCGATCGAGGGCACGCTCGTGTGCTCGGCGGGCGTGGCGATCGACTACGACGAGGACGCGCTCGCGCAGGCCGTTCAGGGGGATGAGATCGAGTACGAGATAAGTCTGCCCGGCGAGGGGGCGGAGACGGAGGTCTTCTTCTCCGACCTGTCGCACGAGTATGTCCGGATAAACGCTGAGTACACGACATGAGGGGGCTGGCATGAGAGACGTAGGAACTCTGCTGGAGGCGCTCCCGTACATCAGGGAGTTTCACGGCAAGACCGTGGTGATCAAGTACGGCGGGGCGGCGATGGAGGACCCGGCGCTGCGCGAGGAGTTCGCGCGCGACGTGGTGCTGCTCAAGTATGTCGGGCTGAACCCGATCGTCGTGCACGGCGGCGGCCCGGACATCACCGCCTACATGCGGCGCCTCGGGCTACCGGTGGAGTTCGTCGGCGGGCTGCGCGTATCCGACGAGGGGACCGTCGAGGTGGCGAAGATGGTGCTCGTGGGCAAGGTCAACAAGGAGATCGTGCTGCGCGTCAACCGTCACGGCCAGCCCGCGATCGGGCTGTGCGGCGATGACGGCTCGCTTTTTCGCGTCTCCCGCCGCGCCGCCCCCGGCGGCGAGGACATCGGCTTCGTCGGGCGGATCGAGCGCGTGGACGTCGATGTGCTCAACCACGTCGCGACCGACTACATCCCCGTGATCGCCTCGGTCGGCGCCGACCGCGACGGGCGCTCCTACAACGTCAACGCCGACGAGGCCGCCGGAGCCGTCGCGGGGGCGATGGGCGCGTACAAGGTCATCTTCCTCACAGACGTCCCCGGCTGGCTGGCCGACCCGGCCGACCCCGGCTCGCTGATCTCCCAGGCTGACACCGAGCAGGTGCGCGAGGCGCTCGACGGGCTGGAGGGCGGCATGCGCCCCAAGCTGCAGGCGTGCGTCGATGCGATCGGGGCGGGCGTGTCCGCGGCGCACATCCTCGACGGGCGGCTGGCTCATTCGCTGCTGCTGGAGCTTTTTACCGACGAAGGTATCGGCACGAAGATCGAGGCCTCGTCGTGAGCCTCGCGGAGCTGCAAGAGCTCGAGCGCGAACACGTGATTCCCTCCTACGCGCGCTCCCCGATCGAGTTCGTGCGCGGGGAGGGTCCCTGGCTGTGGGACGACTCGGGCGCTCAGTACCTGGACTTCCTGTGCGGCATCTCGGTCACGAACCTGGGGCACTGCCACCCGCGTGTGGTCGCGGCCGTGCGCGAGCAGGCCGGGCGGCTGATGCACGTCTCGAACCTGTTCTACACCGAGCCGGCGATGCGCCTGGCGCAGCGCCTGTCGGAGTCGAGCCTTCACGGCAAGGTGTACTTCTGCAACTCCGGCGCGGAGGCCAGCGAGGCCGCGATCAAGCTCGTGCGCAAGGCCCGTCCCGGCGGCGACGTGGTGGTCGTGCGCGGGGCGTTTCACGGGCGCACCTACGGCGCGCTGTCGGCCACGCCGCAGGAGTCGAAGCAGGCCCCGTTCGCGCCGCTCGTCCCGGGCTTTCGCGCCGTCGATCCGACGCCCGAGGCGATCGCGGGCGCTGTGGACTCCCACACCGCCGCGGTGCTGCTGGAGCCGATCCAGGGCGAGTCGGGCGTGAACGTGCTCTCCGAAGACGCGCTGGCGGCCGCGCGCGCGGCGTGCGACGAGCACGGCGCGGCGCTTGTGTTCGACGAGGTGCAGTGCGGGATGGGCCGCACCGGCACGCTGTGGGCGTACGAGCAGACCGGCGTCACGCCCGACGCGATCACCGCCGCCAAGGCGCTGGGGGGCGGACTGCCGATCGGCGCGCTCGTGACCGCCCCGCACCTGGGCGACGTGCTGGCGCCCGGCGATCACGGCTCCACCTTCGCCGGGGGGCCCGTCGTGGCGTGCGCGGCGCTGGCGGCGCTGGAGCTCACCGACGATCCCGACCTGCTCTCGCGGGTGCGCGAGCTGGGCGAGCGGCTGTACGCGGGCCTCGAGCGTCTGCCGCACGTGTCCTCCGTGCGCGGGCGCGGGCTGATGCTCGCCTGCCAGCTGGACGTTCCCGCCCCCGAGGTCGCACGTCGTGCGCTGTTGGAGCAAAAGCTGATCGTCAACGCGACCGGCCCGGCGACCGTACGCCTGCTGCCGCCGCTGATCGTGGGCGAGTCAGAGATCGATCTTGCACTGGAGCGCCTGGGTGGGGCGTTGGCCGCGGCCGGCGAGGGCGGATAGGGTTCGCGGCGCTCATGAGCGAGGACACTCAAGCGCGCGGGTTTCCCCCGCGGACCGCCTCCTATGAGGCCGACCCCGAGCAGGTCGGTCGCGTGCTGCTGCTCTACTCCGGAGGGTTGGACACGAGCGTGATGCTCAAGTGGATCCAGGACTCCTACTCGGCCGAGGTCGTGTGCCTGACCGTCAACCTGGGCCAGCCCGGCGAGGACTACGCGGTGATCGAGGGCAAGGCGCTGCAGCTGGGCGCGCTGGAGTGCCACGTGGTGGACGTGAGAGCGGAGTTCGCACGCGACTTCGTGCTGCCGGCGATCAAGGCCAACGCGTGCTACGGCGGCGGCTATCCGCTGTTCACCGCGCTCGGGCGACCGCTGATCGCCAAGCTCGCGGTCGAGCATGCGCGCGCGAGCGGGTGCGACACGATCGCGCACGGGTGCACCGGCAAGGGCAACGACCAGGTCAGGATCGAGGCGACCGTCGCCACGCTCGCGCCCGAGCTGAAGGTGATCGCGCCGGTGCGCTCCTGGCAGATGGGCCGCGAGGAGGAGCTCGCCTACGCGCGCGAGCACGGCATTCCGATCAAAGGCGGCGCGGAGACGACCCCCTACTCGATCGACGACAACCTGTGGGGGCGCTCCTCGGAGGGACGCTGGATCGAGGATCTCGCCCACGCCCCCGAGGACGACGTCTTCGGACTCGTCACGTCCCCCGAGCGCGCGCCCGACGAGCCCGAGACGGTCGAGGTCGAGTTCGAGGCCGGCGTGCCGGTCGCCTTGAACGGAGAGCGCCTGGAGCTGGTCGCGCTGATCGAACGGGCCGCCGAGATCGGCGCCAAGCACGGCGTCGGGATCGTTGACCACATCGAGGATCGCATCGTCGGTCTGAAGGTCCGCGACATCTACGAGGCGCCCGCCGCCGCGATCCTGCTCACCGCCCACCAGGAGCTCGAGCGCCTGGTCTGCACGATCCACCAGAACCAGTTCAAGCCCCAGCTCGACCGCCAGTGGTCCTACCTCGTCTACGCCGGCCTGTGGTGGGAGCCGCTGCGCGACGACCTCGACGCCTACATGGACCGCGTCAACGAGCAGGTCACGGGTGTCATCGGCCTGAAGCTCTACAAGGGTCACGCGCGCGTGGTCACGCGCTCCTCGCCCAATGCGGTCTACGACGCGAGCCTCGCATCGTTCTCCGACTCCGGGGGCCTGTTCTCGCAGACCGCCTCACCCGGGTTCATCGAGCTGTTCTCGCTGCAGTCGCGCATGGCCTGGCGCCTGCGCAACGACTCCTGAGCGGCCTCTCCCCGGCGGTCGGGATCGCGTCCGATGAGGGACATACGATCACCGGCACGCCAATGATCGCCGACGGATCATCCCCATCACAGACACCGGTTCCGCGGGACGGACCGCCTGCCCCCAACGAGGACGACCTGCTGGCCGGTTCGGCGGACTCGGGGATGCTGGCCGGTTCGGGGATGCTGGCCGGTTCGGGGATTCGAGCGGAGCGAGTGTCTCCCGGTCCGGCGGAGCGAGTGTCTCCCGGTCCGGCGGAGCGAGTGTCTCCCGGTCCGGCCGAGCGCCGTGCCGCCGAGTCCGGCGAGACCGCGCTGGTGCGCCGCGCGGAGGCGGCCGAGGCGACCGTCAAGACGCTCGAGACTCATGTCGCCAGTCTCCAGCGCCGCCTGGACGAGGCCGAGCGAGACGGGCGGCGAACCTCTGAGCTCGCCGATCGGCTGGAGCGGGTGGAGGGCGCGCTGGGCGTGATCCGTGAGAGCCATCGCCGGATGGCCGTCACGGTCAGCGAGCTGAAGGACGTGGCGGTGCGGCTGCGAGCGGCGGTCGATCGGGCCCCCGCTCAGGTCTCCGTCCAGGAGCTCGCCAGCCCGCGCAGCGAGGAGATGGCCGGTGCGCTGGCCGCCGCCGTCGAGCGCCTGCGTGCGCGTGCGGAGACGGCCGTCCCGTCGGTGCAGCTCACGGACAGCGTCGCACCCGTCGTGCGGGTCCCGCACAAGCACAGCATGTCGCTGATCGGCCGCTGGCGGTTAAGACGCAAACAGCGGCGCGGGCGCTGAGCGTCCGCCGCGGCGGCGCCTAAGATCGATCACGACGGTGACCATTCCAGCCTGCGCCCATCTGCACGTCCACTCCGAGTACTCGCTGCTCGACGGGGCGTGCAAGATCGACGCGCTGGCCGCCCGCGCGGCGGAGTTCGGCCAGCCGGCTCTGGCGCTTACCGACCATGGCGTGATGAACGGCGCCGTCGAGCTGCACAAGGCGTGCGCCTCCCACGGCGTCAAGCCGATCGTGGGCTGTGAGATCTACCTCGTCGACGACCACGCGGCCGCGGCGGCAGGTCCGGGCTCGCCGAAGGTGGAGCGCAACCACCTGACGCTGCTGGCGGCGACCGACGCCGGCTATCGCAACCTCGTCAAGCTCTCCTCGGCTGGATTCCTGGAAGGCCTCAGCCGCGGCAAGCCGACCGTCGACCTTCACCAGATCGAGCGCCACGCCGACGGCTTGATCGCGCTGACCGGCTGTTTGGCCTCGCGCTTCTGCCAGCGCCTGCTCGAGGACCGTTCCCAGGACGCGCGCGCGCACGTCGACGACCTGCGCCGGATATTCGGGCCGGAGAACGTCTACTTCGAGGTGCAGAAGAACGGGCTGGAAGCGCAGGAGAAGTGCAACGAGGGAATCGTGCGCATCGCCCGCGAAATGGGCGGCTCGCTCGTCGGCACCGGCGATGTCCACTATCTGCGCCGCGAGGACTACGACCACCACACGGCGCTGCTGTGCGTGCAGACCAAGAGCACGATCGCCGCGCCGAAGCTGACGTTCGACACGAACGAGTTCTTCCTGCGCGACAGCGCCGAGATGGCCGACGCGTTCGCGCAGTGGCCGGAGGCGACCGCCAACACGCTGGAGATCGCCGAGCGCTGCTCGGTGGCGCTGGAGCTCGGCAAGCAGCTGATCCCCAGCTATCAGACACCCGACGGTTGCAGCGAGTGCGAGTACCTGCGCGCGCGCGTGCTCGAGGGACTGACGTTGCGCTACGGCGACCCGCCGCCGGCGGAGGCGATCGAGCGCATGGAGATGGAGCTCGGCGTGATCGACCGGATGGGCTTCAACGCCTACTTCTTGATCGTCTGGGACTTCGTCAGGTACGCCAAGGAGAACGGCATCGCCGTCGGACCCGGCCGCGGCTCGGCCGCCGGCTCGATCGTCGCCTACTGCCTGGCGATCACCGACGTGGACCCGCTGCGCTACGACCTGCTGTTCGAGCGCTTCCTGAACCCCGAGCGCGTGTCGATGCCCGACATCGACATCGACTTCTCGGTGCGCGGGCGCGAGCGGGTGATGAAGTACGTGAGCGAGAAGTACGGGCGGGAGTCGGTCGCGCAGATCGTCACGTTCGGCAAGATGTTCCCGCGCGCCGCCACCCGCGACGCGGCGCGCGTGCTCGGCCTGGACTACGGCACCGGCGATCGCCTGGCCAAGCTGATCCCCGACCCGATCATGGGCCGAGCGCCCTCCTTCGAGGACTGCCTGAAGGCCGGGCAGCCGCTGCGTAAGGCCTACGACGAGGAGCCGGCCGCCAAGCGGATCATCGACGTGGCGAAGGGCCTGGAGGGCATCGTGCGCAACAGCTCGATCCACGCCGCCGCGGTGGTGATCGCTGACCGGCCGCTGACGGACATAGTGCCGCTGCAGCTGGCCGACGCCGGCGCGGATGAGAACGGCGAGCGGGCGTTTCGCACCGTCACCCAGTTCTCGATGAAGCCGATCGAGGACATCGGCCTGCTGAAGATGGACTTCCTCGGGCTGCGCAACCTCGACGTGATCGAGGACGCGCTGGACATCATCGAGCGCTCCAGCGGAGAGCGCCCGGACATGACGACGCTGCCGCTGGACGACGCGCGCACGTATGAGATGCTCGCGCGCGGGGACTCCATCGGGGTGTTCCAGTTCGAGTCCGAGGGCATGCGCGAGGCGCTCAAGAAGGTGCGCCCGGACGAGTTCAACGACCTCGTCGCACTCAACGCGCTGTACCGCCCCGGCGCCATGGACCAGATCCCGGTGTACGCCAAGGGCAAGCACAACCCGCAGGCGATCTCCTATCCGGACGAGCGCTTGCGGACGATCCTGGAGTCCTCCAACGGCGTCATCCTCTACCAGGAGCAGGCGATGCAGATCTCCAAGGAGCTCGCCGGCTTCTCGGGGGCGAAGGCGGACGACCTGCGCAAGGCGATCGGCAAGAAGAACCGCCAGGCGATGGCGGCGCTGAAGCCGGAGTTCGTGCAGGGCTGCCGCGCCTCCGGCACCAAGCCCGAGGCGATCGAGTTCCTGTGGAAGACCAACGAGAAGTCCGCCGACTACTCGTTCAACAAGAGCCACGCGGCCTGCTACGGGCTGATCGCCTACCGCACCGCGTGGCTGAAGGCCAATCACACCGCCGAGTACATGGCGGCGCTGATCTCCTCGGTCATGTCCACCAAGGACAAGGTCCCGTTCTTCGTGGCGCGCTGCGAGGAGATGGGGATCGAGATCCTGCCGCCGGACGTCAACCTGTCCGATCACCAGTTCACGGTCGGGGCGCCGAGCTCTGAGGGCGGTGTCGGGAACATCCGCTTCGGGCTGGACGCCGTCAAGGGCGTCGGGTATCAGGCCGTGGAGGCGATCAAGCGCGCGCGGGAAGGACCGGAGCCCGCCCGCCCGGATGGGGGTCGGGCGGATGGGCGTCAATTCAATTCGCTGTGGGACTTCTGCGAGCGCGTGGACAGCCGCGCGGTCAACAAGAAGGCGATCGAGGCGCTGATCAAGTGCGGCGCGCTCGGCTCCACCGGGGCGAGCCGCAAGGGCATGCTCGAAGTGCTCGAGCGGGCGCAGGCCGCGGGTCAGAAGGCACAGCAGGACGCGCAGATCGGACAGGGCTCGATCTTCGACCTGGCGGCGGTCGAGCCGGGGGGCGTGCCGGCCGGCGATGCGGGCGGGCTCGGCGATGGCGCGCTGACGGCGGCTGCTCAGCGCCCGGGTGCGGCGTTCGCGCGCCCGGCGCATCCCGCGATCCCGGCCGAGGAGTTCGACCAGGCGCAGCTGCTGGCGGTCGAGAAGGAGGCGATCGGCCTGTTCGTGTCCGCCCATCCGCTGAAGCCGCTGCGCGAGATCCTCAGAGCTCGCACCGACTGCCCGCTGCAGGCGCTCGCCGATCGTCGCGACAAGGAGTGGGTGACGGTCGGCGGGATCGTCGTGGAGTCAAAGCGCATCCGCACCCGCTCCGGCGAGCAGATGATGTTCGCCACGCTCGACGATCTCGGCGGCGCGGTGGAGATGCTCGTGTTCGGCAAGGCGCTGTCCGAGCACGAGGCCGCGCTCGCGGTCGATCAGGTCGTGCTCGTGCGCGGGCGCGTCGATCACAAGGAAGCCGGCAAGACCTGCCTGATCGCCCAGACCGTCGAGGTGTTCGCCCCCTCAGAGCAGGAGATCGAGCAGGCCCGCAAGCAGGCCGAGACGGACGCCAGGACGGCGGTTACGCTCGCGCGGCCCATCCACGCGCGCGTGGACGTGGCGAACCTGTCCGCGAGCGCGATCGAGGACATCAAGCAGCTGATCGAGGACTACTCCGGCCCCGCCGAGGTCGTGCTCGACATCGACACTCCCGCCGGGGTTCGCCGCCTGCGCCTGGGGGAGGCGTTTCGCGTGCAGAACACGCCCACGCTGCGCGCCGAGCTGGAAAACGTCTTCGCCCCCGGGCCGGCGGTCGCCACGGCGCTTGCCGGCTGAGTGCTCGCGCCGTCGATTGTTCCCTAGGAGCGCTTTTTGCGCGCCTGCAGCCCGCGCTCGCGCAGCTCCATCGCCAGTGCGATTTCCTCGTGCGAGGGGCCGGCGCGGTTCTCGCCGGGGGTCTCAAGCACGCACGGCAGCCTCTGCAGCCCCGGGGCTGAGAGGAAGGCGATGCAGCCCTGCTCGCCGAGCTCGCCCGCGCCGATGTTCGCGTGGCGGTCGCGGTTTGAGCCGAGCGGGGTCTGCGAGTCGTTCAGATGCAGCGAGCGGATGCGTCCGGCGCCCAGCTTGCGCGTGCACTCGCGCAAGACCGAGCTCATGCCCTCGCTCGTGCGGATGTCATAGCCGGAGGCGAGCAGATGGCAGGAGTCCAGGCACACCCCCAGGCGCTCGTCTCCGCCGGCTGCGTCCAGCAGCCCGGCGAGCTCGTCGAACGAGCGTCCCAGCGTGCCGCCGGCGCCG
>CABEDD010000155.1_pt1 | contig 17540 bp, 13 predicted proteins | sample 3132901 | NCBI WGS metagenome assembly CABEDD01 (sample SAMEA5534329, study PRJEB31848) | metagenome | biome: tundra; feature: field; material: soil | place: USA | collected 2013-05 | depth 0.15 m
GCGCCGCCGGACACCGACGAGCTGCTGCGGTTCAGAGAGCGCCTGGAGCAGACCGCGGCCGAGCTGACCCGCGACTACGACGAGCTGCTCGGACGCCTAAGCTACGCGACCGTGCCGGCCTCCCCCGCCCCGACCGCGGGTCCCACGATCTCGTTCGCGCGCGGCGCGCCGTCGCTGGACATCGTCGACGTGGATGGCCTGCGCGAGGCCGCGGTCCGGGCGCTGGAGAGCGACCCGGGCGGGGTGACCGCCTACGGGACGTCGGTCGGCTACCTGAAGCTGCGCGCGTGGATCGCCGAGAAGCACGGCGTCTCGCCGGAGAACGTGATCGTGACGAACGGGTCGATGCAGGCCGACGCGTTCCTGTTCGAGCAGCTCGTGGGCGCGGGCGACGAGGTGGTCGTCGAGCGCCCCACCTACGACCGCACGCTGCTGTCGCTGCGCAAGCGCGGCGCGCGCATCCACGCGGTGGAGCTCCAGCCCGACGGCATCGACACCGACGCGCTCGGACGGCTGCTGCAGGGGCCGGCGGGCGCCAAGCCCAAGCTCGCGCACATCATCCCGAACTTCCAGAACCCCTCCGGATACACGCTGTCGGCCGCCAAGCGCCGCGCGCTGCTGTGGCTGGCGGCCGGGCACGGGTTCGTCGTGTTCGAGGACGACCCCTATGTCGAGCTGCGCTTCGCGGGGGAGACCCTGCCGAGCATGCTCTCGATGGACCCCGAGCGGGTGGTGTACGCGTCGTCGTTCTCGAAGACCGTCTGCCCGGGCATCAGGGTCGGATACCTCGTTGGGCCGCGCGATCTGATCGCAAGCGTGGCCGAGCTGGCGACGAACACCTACATCTCGCCGAGCATGGTCGCGCAGGCGATCGTGTACGAGTTCTGCGCCTCGGGCGCGATCGAGCGCTCGATCGCGACGGTCAAGCACGCACTCGCAGGGCGGGCCGGCGCGCTGGCCGAAGCGCTGCGCCGGGAGCTGCCCGAGGCCGAGTTCGTGGCGCCCCAGGGGGGCTATTTCATGTGGGTGACGCTGCCCCCGCGCGCGGGGGACGCGAGCGCCCTGCACCGAGCCGCGGCCGAGCGGGGAGTGGCGTTCGTGAAGGGCACCGACTTCATGCTGGAGGGCGGCGAGAACTCGCTGCGCCTCGCCTACTCAGGCGTCACCCCGGAGCAGATCGACGAGGGCGTCGCCCGCCTCGCCGCGGCGTACCGGTCTCTTTAGCGCCCGTACTTTTGCCCGAGAATGAGCCGCTCCGGCAACGCGGTGCGCGCCGGGGGGGACGGGTCGGCGATGACGGACACGGTCTCCGCCACCGACGGCGTCACCGCGCAGCGGCGCAGTCCGTCCGCGGTCTCCAGCACGACCTCGGAATCGTCGCGCGCGGCCAGCGTTCCCTGCAGGCCCGGCTCCAGGCCCGAGGCCTTGAGATAGTGCAGCAGATCCTCGGCCTCGTTCTCGAACCGCAGCACGCGCACCGAGGCGCCGACGTCCACGTCGGCGAGCGGCACCCCCGGCAGGCGCTCGCCGGCGACGATCGGATGTCCGTGGGGACACGTCTTGGCGTCGCCGATCGCCGCGCGCATGCGCTCCTCCAGGACGGGCGACATGGCGTGCTCCAAGCGCTCGGCCTCCTCGTGGACCTCGTCCCAGGGGACCCCGAGGACGTCGGTCAGGAAGCGCTCGATCAGGCGGTGGCGGCGAACGATGCTCTCCGCGTGGGCCGATCCATCGGGCGTGAACACGATCACGCGGTCCTGGCCGCGGATGACGTAGCCGTCGCGTTCCAGCCGTCCGACCATCTCGTGGACGGTGGGCGCCGACAGCTGCATCGCGCGCGCCACGTTCGCGCCGGTCATCGGCAGGCTCGCCTCCTGCAGCCAGAACAGGCTCTGCAGGTACTCCTCCTCGGCGACGGTCGCGGCGTCGGTGCTCATCTGCTCGCTGATGCTAGACGACGGTCCCCCCGTCCGATCCCTGCTTCTCGCGGCCCGAGCGAGCGCGGCTGGGCTGGACGCGGCGGGGCTCGGAGCGCTGCTTGCGGAAATGCGGCGGCCAGGGCGCGTCGCCGAGCCCCCCGCGCTCGTCGCGCGCGGCCAGCTCCAGCAGCGAGTCCAGCTTGCAGGGCTCCTCGTCGATCGTGGCCGAGGGGTCGCCGCGCTCGCGCAGACGCTCGGGGACCGTCTCGATGCGCAGGTCCGCGGGCTCGACGTCGGGGACCTCCTCCCACTGAAGCGGACATGACACGCGCGCGTCGGGCACCGCGCGCACCGAGTAGGCGGAGGCGACGGTACGATCGCGGGCGTTCTGGTTGTAGTCGATGAACACGCCCTCGCGCTCCTCCTTCCACCAGCGGCTGGTCGCGCGTCCGGGCATGCGCCGCTCGACCTCGCGCGCGAGCGCGAGCGCGGCGCGGCGAACCTCGGAGAACTCGTGCTCGGCGACGATCCGCACGTATACGTGCATCCCGCGCGAGCCCGAGGTCTTGGGGTAGCCGCGCAGCCCGTGCTCGTCCAGCACCTCGCGCACGCCCAGCGCCACCTCGCGAACCTCGGCGAACGGAACCTCGGGACCGGGGTCGAGGTCGATGCGCAGCTCGTCGGGGTGGTCGAGATCGGAGCGCCGCACGGGCCACGGGTTCCAGTCGATCACGCCGAGGTTGACGCCCCACACGAGATGGGCGCCGTCGGCGACCACCAGCTCGCGCGCGTGACGGCCGCTCGGAAAGGTGACGGTCGCTGTCTGCAGCCACTCGGGCGCGCCATCGGGGACGCGCTTCTGAAAGAACGGCTTGCCGGCGACGCCGTCGACCCAGCGCTTGAGCACGCTCGGGCGCTCGGCCAGGTGGCGCACGACGGCCTGTTCGCAGGCGAGGTAGTAGCGGACGAGGTCGAGCTTGGTGAACCCACGCTCGGGGAAGAAGACCTTGCCGGGGTTCGAGATCCGCAGCTCGCGCCCGCACGTCTCGATCACGACGTGGTCCTGCTCCTGCTCGGCGGCCATGCCTGAAAGGATGCCCGATCGTGACGCGGCGCATGTGCTCTCAATCCTCAGACGCCCACCGGGACGGATCCCTCGGACGCCCGCCGGGACGGTCCGGGGACGGCGCGGTGGGTGTCCGGCGTGGTGCGCGGATGCTGATACCGGACACGCTCATGCTCGCGGTGTGCTCATTTGGGGATGAGCTGCCCTCGGAACGGGTGGCGAGCGCCATCGCGAAAGGCGTACGCGCGGCCGGGATGCCCGCGCCGGACATGTGCCCGATCGAGGACGCGCTGCCGGGCGACTTCGACGTGCGCATGCGCCGCGCGCGGGCCGTGGTCGTCGGGACCGGCCGGCTGGAACGAGCGACGCTGCCGGTGAGCCCGGTGTTCGAGATCGCCACCCGCGCGCGCCAGGCTGGCGTGCCGGCGTACGCCGTGACGGCCCTGAACGAGCTCGACGTGTTCGACGCGCGGATGCTGGATCTGCAGGTGATCCTTCAGGCCCGCGGGACACGCGGGCTGAGCGCGGCGGGACGCGCGCTCGCGCGGCTGGCCTGACTACGCCGACTCGCCGGCGAGCGAGCGCGCCACCTCGTACACCAGCCGCGTGGCGCGGGCGACCGTGGCGTAGTCGAGGTTCCCTGGAACGTCCGTCGGCAGGTGGTAGTTGGCGGGAGCGAGCCAGTCGGTCATCGAAACGAGCGTGGCGGTGGGGTAGCCGGCGCGGGAGGGGATGACGCTGTCGGTCGAGGCGCGAGCACGGTAGCCGCGGTGCAGGGCGATGCCGAGCGCCCGCGCACGCTCATCGAACAGGTCACGCAGCCACGGACCGGCGTACTCCTCCATGCGCACGGGACCCTCGGCCTCCAGCAGCACGAGGTGGGGCGAGCCGACGGTGTCGAGGTTGACGAAGCGGGTTCTGGCCGGGTCAAGCTCGTGGCGGTGACGGGCGAGGAACGCGCGGATGCCGTCCTGCAGGGTCTCCTCGGCGCCGCAGGAGACGAGCAGCACGTGCAGGCCGGGGATCGGCTCCTCGCGCAGGAGCTCGGCCAGCGCGACCAGCGAGGCGACGCCCGAGAGGTTGTCGTTGGCGCCCGGGACGGTCTCGCTGCGCCACACGTCCGCGACGAGCGCGGTGCCGAGCAGGCCGAGGACCAGCCCCGCGCGCACGGCGAGACGGCGAGGGCGGGCGGACACGCCGGCCGGGGACCCCTCGTGCCTGCCCCGACGGCCCGGTCCGCGCAGCGTGCCGAGCAGCGTGGCCAGCGGACCGGCGAGCCCGAACCACCACTGCGGCAGCGGGGTCTTGAAGCGTTTGAGAACGTGCGGCGCCCGTTCGTGCAGGGTGCGCTGGAGGGACTGGTCGAACAGCATCCCCGTCTGCGGCGCGTCGTGGTGGGCGAGCACGACGAGCGTGACCGGCGCGTCGGGATCGCCTGTGCGCGCGATCAGGTTGACGGTGGTGCGTCGGCGGCGAACGAGGCGGCGCAGGATGCGGGGCCCGTTGTGGGCCTCGTCGACGATCCCGGCGAACGTGGCGGCAGCCAGCAGCGCGCCGGCCAGACGACGGCCGCGCAGCGACAGCAGGGCGGCGAGGACGCCGGCGAGACCGAGGCCGGTGGCCGTCGGCGGAAACGTGCCCCAGGACGGCTCGTCCTCGAGCTCGGCCTCGACACCCTCGACCGAGCCCAGGCGGGCGTGCAGCCACTCGGCGGCGGCCCGCTCGCCCGGCGAGCAGGGCGGGCGGTCCAGCGGGGCGAGCGCTTCCACCACCTCGCGCAGGGTGGCTTCGACGTCGCGGGGCGAAGTCAGATCGGAGGAGGCGGACGGGATCGTCGCCGCGCAGGTGTCGCTAGGCTCGCTCATCAGATGACCGAGCCTGAGCCTACTCCGAGTCCGGGCTCGCGTACCGATCGTGGATCGACGGGATCCCGGGCACACAGCCTGGACGGCTGGGTCGGGGACACACAGCCCGGAGGGCTGGGTCGCGCGCGGGCGCTGCCGACGCCTGGGGCGAGGCGGGCGATCGTCATCGGGGCTGGCTCGTTCGGGACGGCGCTGGCGGTGCTGCTGGCGCGGGGCGGGTTGCGCACGACGCTGCAGGCGCGTACGGCCGAGCAGGCCGCGCAGCTGGAGGGCGAGCGCGAGAACCGCGCGTACCTGCCGGGCGTGGAGCTGCCGGCGCAGCTGCGCGTGGAGGCGGCCTCGGCCGGGGTGGCGCGCGCGGACTACGTGTTCCTGGCGGTGCCCTCGCGCTGGCTGGGCGAGGTGATCGAGGCGCTGGCGGCGTCCGGGCTGAGTCCGCGCACGGCGATCGTGTCGGTCGCGAAGGGGCTGGTGGGGCCGGAGGGGACGCCGCCGACGAGCCTGCTGAGCGCAAGGTTCGGCGCGCATCGCGTGGCCTGTCTGGGGGGACCGGCGCACGCGCAGGAGATGGTGCACGCGGGGGCGGCGCTGGTGGCGGCGTGCGTGGATGAGGAGCTCGCGCGGGCGCTGGCGCAGGTGTTCACGCGCGCGGGGGTGGTGTGCGAGCTCTCCAACGATCCCCTCGGGGTGGAGCTTGCGGGAGCGGCAAAGAACGCCGCGGCGCTCGCGGCGGGGGCGACGGAGGCGCAGGGTCTGAATGCCGCGGGGGCGGCGGCGGGACATATCTTCGCCGAGGTGTGGCGCTACGCGGAGGGGCTGGGAGCGCGGCCGGAGTCGATGATCGGGCTGGCGGGCGCGGGGGACCTGGTGGCGACGGCGCTCGCGCGCGGGAGCCGCAACCGGCGGGCGGGCGAGCTGCTGGCGGCGGGCGTGCCGGCGGCGGAGATCCCGGGGCGAGTCGGTCAGGCGGTTGAGGCGCTGGACTCGGTGCCGCTGCTGGGGCGGACGCTGGAGCGCGCGGGGGTGCAGGCGCCGGTCACGGTCGCGCTGGGAAGGCTGATCTCCGGCGAGCTGCCGCTGTCCGAGTGGGTCGCGCTCGTGCGCGCGACGGTCCCGCCGCCGGCGCTGTGGCGGCGCCGTCCCCAGCCGGGGCTCTGGAGGCGGGCGTGGCGACGATTGACCGGATCATAGATACAATTGCGCACGGGAGGTGGAGAGAGTATTGACTTTCTCGAGTTTGAGCACTATAGTATCGCGTATATACTAAAGATATCGGCGGTGTTCGCGTTTGGACAGTGTCATGCATGACTTTTGTTGCACTTTCCCATAATCGTATATCTTTCGTATATATCTGTTACCATGGTGCACAAAGTTTGAAATCAATAACATTCACCCAGGCGCCGCAAGCGCTCGAAGCCACGCAAAGGAGAAGACGCACCCAATGCCACGCGCCACCGATGTCGACACAACCAAGGGCCTGTCGCTCAACCCCGACGATTTCTTCGAAGTGCACGAACGACGCGAAAAGGCGCTGCGCATGCAGGACATCATCCGCCCGAGCCGCACCACGCCGATCGCGATCCGCTTCGATCAGTTCACGCTCATGCGGCTGAAGGCGCTCGCCGCCTCGCGCAACACCGGCTATCAAACGCTGCTCAAGGAGTTCGTGATCGAGCGCCTCTACGAGGAGGAGAAGCGCGAGGGCATCATCTAGAACGCCGCTAGGCGGCGCGAGCCGGCGTCCTCAGTCACTCGCGTGCTGGCCGATCGGCGATCCCGTCGATCGACGATCGGTACGCCACGCTCCCTGCGTCCTGGCCTCACTTGCCTACCGACGTTCTAGATCCGAAGTTCCCGAACGTTGTTTAGCCCATCAACATGCTCACAACCGCTTCATACACGCCCGCCCCGTAACCTGACTCGCACAGCCGCACGTTCTCATACACCGACATCGCCTTGCGGATCGACGGGTCGCGCTGCACCGCGTTGGCGACCAGCCAGAACGCGCTCACGTGCGCAGCGCAGGCCAGATCCTCGCGCGAGTCCCCAACCGCGAAGGTCTCCTCGCGCGCATACCCCCGCGCGCGGGCGTGCAGCGCGACCGCCGCCGCCTTGGACGCGCTGGCCGGCACCAGGTGATAGCCGCGCACGTGCTCCAGCTCGGCCAGTGCCGGCGAGCGGCGGCTGACGACGCCGTTGTCGACGAGCCGCAGGTTCCCGTGACCGTGCTCGATCAGCAGCAGATCCACCTCATCCGCGTCCACCAGGCCGCGGAACAGGTGCGAGACTTCGCGCGCGACGTGCCACGGCTCGTGGTACTCCAGCCGCCCCTCATACCGCTCCAGCAGCAGCGCCGGCGCGCCCGAGCGCTCGATCTGCTCGGCGATGCTCAGCTCTCCCGGAACCAGCTCGCCCGTCAGCCAGTGCTCCTCCCCGTCGAGGGCTCCGGGGCGCACAGCCGAGACGGCTGGGTCAGAGCCGGTCCTCGCCCCTGCGCCCAGCACGACGCACGCGCCGGCCTCGAAGATGAACGAGTCCTGCCCCAACAGCCGCGCGTCCTCGTGCACCTGCACGCGCCGGCGCCCGGACATCAGCACGACCTCGACGTCCGCGCGCATACACGCCTGCACCGCGCGCACGCCCTCGATCGACACGCGGCCCTCGCCGTCGCGCAGCAGCGACGCCCCCCGCCCGAGCAGGGTCCCGTCGAGATCCAGGTACAGGCAGCGCATCGTCATCGCCGGGCCAGCGCCCCCGCCAGCGGCGGGCGCTCGATCGCCGGCTCGGCGATCTCCACGCCGGCGAGCCGCCCTTCGGCCTGCGCCCGCCGAGCGATCGTCGCCAGCACCGTGCGCGCCATCGGTGCAAGCGCCGCCAGCGGCTGGTGGCGATTGCGGTGCTCGTCCAGGTCCACCTGCGCGATCCCGTCCAGGCCGACCGCGCGCCAGGCGTCGATAAGCATCCCGATCTCCACGCCGTAGCCGGTCGCGAACGGAACGCGCTCCAGCAGCTCCCGCCGGGCCGCGACCTCGCCCGCCAGCGGCTGCGCGACGGCACTAAGCGCCGGGTAGAACAGCTCGAGCGCGGGACGCGCCAGCAGGTGGTTGACGCGCCCGCCCCCCTCGGGCAGCGAGACCCCGCCGTGCTCGAACGGGCGCCGGTAGAACGCCTTCACAAACGCGATCTCGCCGGCATCGCGCTCCTCCTCGCGCACCCCGTCAGCAGGCCTCTCGCCCGCCAGCGCATCGTCCGCCAGCGCATCGTCCGCCGGCAGCCCATCGCACACGAGCGGCCCGATCAGCCCAGTGGCGTAGTGCGCGGAGAAGCCCGCCGTGTCGGCGTCCAGGTAGCAGACGATCTCGCCTGCCAGCACGCTCAGCGCGCGATACATCGCATCCCCCTTGCCCAGCACCCTCCCGAGCTCGGGCATCAGCTCCGCCTCCTGATACACGCCGTCCGCCCCGGCGCGCTCGGCGATGGCGGCGGTCCCATCAGCCGAGGCGGCGTCGATCACGACGACCTCGTCGATCGCCCCCCCATCGCGCAGGGGGGCGAGCGCGGCGAGGATCTCCCCGACCGTGCCCGCGCACTCGCGCGCGGGCAGGCACACCGACACGCCCAAGCCCAGCCGCGCCCGCGCCGCCGCGATTACTGCGGACGAGTACAGCGAATGGTGGAACGTGCGGGTTTGCGCCCAGCGCTCGGCGTCGGAGACGCTCATCGCATCTACTATCGCAAGCCATGGCCCGCGAAACCTCTGTCGCACCCGATCAGCGCTCGCGAGCACCGGCACACGAGCGGGCGCAGGCGGGCGCTCGACCCCGCGCGGGCGGCAGAGAACGCAAGGTCGAGCCCTGGAGCGCGCTGCTGGACGAGGGGCGCGCGGACGAGCGGCTCGTGCGCGAAGCGCGCGAGGGACCTGGCCGGGCGCGGCTCGTGGACATCCCCTCCGAGCTGCACCCCGACGTGCGGGCGGCGCTGGGACGGGTGGGGATCGAGCGGCTGTACTCCCACCAGGCGCAGGCCCTGCACTCAGCCTGGGCGGGACCGACGATCGTCACTACGGGGACGGCGTCGGGCAAGTCGCTGTGCTTTCAGCTGCCGACGCTGGACGTGCTCTGCCGCGACTCGAGCGCGCGGGCGCTGTACCTGTACCCGACCAAGGCGCTGGCCCAGGACCAGGCGCGCGCGCTGAACGCGTTCGGGCTGACCAGGCGCGTGCGCCCGGCGATCTACGACGGCGACACCCCCCGCGAATCGCGCGCGGACATCCGCCGCAGCGCCAACGTGGTGCTGAGCAACCCCGACATGCTGCACGTCGGCATCCTCCCCAACCACGCCGCCTGGGCCGAGCTGTTCTCAAACCTCGCCGTGGTCGTGATCGACGAGGCGCACTCCTATCGCGGCGTGTTCGGCTCGCACGTGGCCGGTGTGCTGCGCCGCGTGCGACGGACCGCCGCGGCCTACGGCACGCAGCCGCGCGTGCTGCTGGCCTCCGCGACGATCGCCAACCCCCTCGAGCTGGCCGAGCGCCTGACGGGCCTGGAAGACGTCGCGCTGATCGACGCCGACGGCTCCCCCGCGCCGGCCAGGCGGATCGCGATGTGGAACCCGCCGCTGATTGACGCGGCGCTGGGCACCCGCCGCTCCGCGCTGGGAGAGGCGGCCGAGCTGCTGGCGCGCCTGGTGGGAGAGGGCGCGCGGGCGATCTGCTTCATGAAGTCGCGCAAGGGAGTCGAGCTGCTGAGCCGTCTGGTCAAGGATGAGCTGAACACGGCCGGACACCCAGATCTGGCCGAGCTGGTCGAGCCCTACCGCGCCGGCTACACCCCCCAGCAGCGCCGCGAGCTGGAGGGCCGGCTGACGCGCGGGCAGCTGCGCGCGGTCATCACGACCGACGCGCTGGAGCTGGGCATCGACGTCGGCGAGCTCGACGCGGCCGTGGTCGTCACGTTCCCCGGCACGGTCGCCTCGCTGCGCCAGATGTGGGGCCGCGCCGGGCGCCGCGGGCGGGGCCTGGCGGTGTACGTCGCGGGCGAGGACGCGCTCGACCAGTTCTTCTGCCGCCACCCCGACGAGTTCCTCGACCGCCCCGTCGAGGCGGCGATCCTCGACCACGAGAGCCCGCTGATCTTCGCCGCGCACCTGCTGTGCGCCGCCCACGAGGGCCCACTCGACCAGGGCGACGCCGAGTACTTCGGCCCGCGCATGCGGGCGCAGGCCGAGCTGCTGGTCAGCGCGGGACGCCTGCGCATGCGCCCCGCGAGCGCGGGCGTGCGCGGGGCCGGCGGCGGCGAGACCTACGTGCCGCGCGACCCCGGCTCCTACCCGGCCGCGGAGGTGTCGCTGCGCTCGGCCTCGCCCGAGCACTTTCAGATCGTCGACGTCTCCTCGGGCGAGCTGCTCGGCCAGACCGAGGCCGCGCGCGCGCACTCGACCGTGCACGAGGGCGCGATCTACCTGCACCAGGGGCGCTCGTATGAGGTGCGCGACCTCGACCTGCGCCACCGCCGCGCGCTGGTGGCGCCGTTCGACGGCGACTGGTACACCCAGCCCAAGCGCGAGACGATGACGGCGATCGAGCGGCTGCTCGACCGCCGCGACACGCTCGGGGTGTCGCTCAGCTTCGGCGAGGTGTCGGTCACCGAGACCGTGCTCGCCTACCAGCGCCGGCGCCTGTCAGACCACGCCCAGATCGACCTCGTCGGGCTGGATCTGCCCGAGACGAGCTTCTCCACCCAGGCGCTGTGGTTCGAGCTGGACCCCGGCCTGCCGGCGCTCGGCGAGCTGCCGGGCGAGCCCTCGTCATCATCGTCACCACCCTCGCACACGGACAGCGGCGCGGGCAACGGCGGCGCGGCGGGGGGGATCCCGCTGGAGTCCCTGCTCGGCGCGCTGCACGCCACCGAGCACGCCCAGATCGCGGTGCTGCCGCTGATCGCGATGTGCGACCGCTGGGACATCGGCGGGCTGTCCACCAACCTGCACCCCCAGACGGGGCACCCGACGATCTTCGTCTACGACGGGCATCCCGGCGGCATCGGCATCGCGCGCACCGCATTTCACCGCTTCGAGGAGCTCTGCCGCGACGCCCACCGGCTGATCGCCGGGTGCGGCTGCGCGGAGGGATGCCCGTCGTGCGTACAGTCCCCCAAGTGCGGAAACCTCAACGAACCCTTGTCCAAGGCGGGCGCGCGGCTGCTGCTGGAGCGGATGCTCGCGCCTGATGGCGCCGCTCCGATCGCCACCGGGCGCTGTTGAGGGGTGTGTCGCTCAAGCCGCGAACCGTCACAATGGTCGGCTCCCGCCGCCCCGCCTCGACCCGACGCCTCGCCCGACACGCCATGTCCAACCCGCCCACGACCAAGACCAAGACCAAGCTCACCGGCCTGAGCGCCTGCACGGCGCTGGCGACGCTCGCCGCGATCCTGCTGCTCGGACTGCTCTCTCCCGGGTCGGCCCGGCCGCAGACGGCGGCGGGTGTGGAAGCGCTGCCGAGCACCTCCTCGATCGCCGAAGGCCCGGGCGGGCGCACCGCGCTGAGGAGCTGGACCTTGCGCAGAGACCCCGCCGACCGCGGCACGGCGCTGGGCTGGCAGCGCGGCGGGTTCGCCGGCGCGAGCGTGAGCGTCCCCAACGTCGTGGCGCCCTACCCCTACAGCAGCCCGGCGGCGCACGCCAACTACGAAGGCTCGCTCGCGTGGTATCGCACGACGCTGCGGGCGCCGGCCGCGGGCGTCTACGCGCTGACGTTCGAGTCGGCCAACTTCACCGCCGAAGCGTGGATCGACGGGCACGCGATCGGCTCGCACTCAGGCTCCTACCTGCCGTTCGAACTGCGCCGGCAGCTGAGCGCGGGCACGCACACGCTGGCCGTGCGCGTGGACTGGCGGGACCCGGGCGTGCAGGCGAAGATCGGCTACCACCGCACCTGGTTCAATTGGGGCGGTCTGGACGGCGAGGTCAACGTGCGCGCGATCGGCCCGAGCGAGCTGTCTGACCCGACCATCCAGACGACGCTCTCGCCCGGTTCCGTCGTCTGTGTTCGCGCTCCCTGCCCCAACATCCCCGCCGTCCAGACCGCCACCGTCAAGATCGGCGTGCAGGTGCGCAACAACGGCGCCGCCGGTCGCGTGATCGTGCCCGCGGGCTCGCTCGTGCACGGAGCCCAGACGATCCCGCTGAGCTTTCCCGAACAGCGCCTCGCCCACGGCCAGAGCGCAACGGTCAGCACGACCGTGAGCGTCCCCGAACCGGCGCTGTGGTCGCCCGCGAGCCCGAGCCTGTACCAGCTGACGCTGGCGGTCACCCACGAGTCGAGCTACTCCGCGCGCGTGGGGCTGCGCCAGCTCACCTGGCATGGCGGCGATGTGTACCTGAACGGCCAGCGCCTGCTCCTACACGGCGCGACGATCCAGGAGGACGCGCTCGGGCACGGCGACGCGCTGACGCCGGGCGATGAGAGCACGATCGTGGCCGAGCTGCGCGCGATCGGCTCCAACGCGGTGCGCTCGCAGCACCCGCTGTACCCGTCGCTGCTGGAAAAGCTCGACGCGGCGGGGATTCTCGTGTGGCAGGGAATCGGCCCGGTCGAAGGGGCGGCGATGTGGTACTCGAACACGCCGGCGCTGCTCGCCGGCGCCGAGAGTCAGGCGCGCACCGCGGCGATCGCGGCCCAGCTGCATCCCTCGATCATCGCCTGGAACCTCGCCGACGAGGTCGCCGGGAACGGCCGCGACGAGGCGGAGGTCTCCTACGTGCAGTCGCTGAGGAACTGGCTGCACGCCCACGATCCGACGCGGATGGTCGCCGTGGACGTGTGGGGCGACCACCCGCCGACGCACCCCGGCGCGCTGTACGGCGGAGTCGACGCGATCGCCGAGACCGACTACTCGGGCTGGTATGACCACCCCCACAACTCGCCGGCAGGGGTGAGCGCGGAAATCTCCCGGCGCCTTCAGGCGATGCAGCGCACGTTCGCCGGCAAGGTGCTCGCGATCAGCGAGTTCGGCGCCGAATCCAACACCCTGAACCCCGGCGGGAGCCCCGGCAGCTACGGCTTCGAGGCGTCCCTGCTGGCGCGCCACATCGGCATCTACGAGGCGAGCCCCCAGCTCAGCGGCATGTTCGTGTACCTGCTGCGCGACTATCCCCTGACCCCCACGTTCGAGGGCGGCTCGATCCACGAGGTCCTGCCGCACGTGCGCCTGATCGAAGGGCTCGACCAGAAGGGCCTGTTCACATACGCCGGCCAGCCCAAGCCGGCAGCCGGGACCGTCGCGCGGCTGTACCGGGCGCTGCCAGCGGGGTAGCCGGGGGCGTGGAGGCGCGGCGCCCGGCCGCGGGCGACCTACCCCTGGCTCCCGCGCGCGATCCGGCGCAGGTCGATCGTCTGTCAGCGGGAGGGGGTCAGCCCCCCCCACCGGCGGGCGGGCACCCCGCTCCTCGAACCTCAGCCCTGGTTCCCCCGGGCGATCTTGCGCAGGTCGATGGTCTCGTCGTACACCTTCGGATCGACGCCCTCCTCCAGCGCGACCTCGCGCAGCGGGCGTCCCGAGGCCGTGGCCTTCTTGACGATCACCGTCGCCTTGTCGTAGCCGATCGCGCCGTTCAGGGCCGTGGCGGCGGCAAGCGTCGCGCCCGCGCTGGCATCCGTGCCCGCCTTGTTGACCTGGATGCCGTCCACGCACTTCTCCGCAAACGCGCGCGAGGCGCTCGTGAGCAGGTGCAGCGACTGCAGCAGGTTTCGGGCGATCAACGGTATCCGCACGTTCAGCTCGAACTGGCCCTGCATGCCGCCGATCGTGATCGCGGTGTCGTTGCCGATCACCTGCGCGGCCACCTGCAGCACGACCTCGGGGATCACGGGGTTGACCTTGCCCGGCATGATCGAGCTGCCCTTCTGCAGCTCCGGCAAGCGGATCTCGCCGATGCCCGCGCGCGGGCCGGAGCCCATCAGCGCGAGATCGCCGGCGATCTTCGTCAGCGAGACGGCGATCACCTTCAACGCGCCGGAGAGCTCCACGAGCGCGTCGCGGTTGGCCTGCGCCTCGAACGGGTCGGCCGGCGGTGCGATCTGCTTCAGGCCCGACTCCTTCTTCAGCCGCGCACGGACGCGCTCGGCGAACTTCGCGTGGGTATTGAGGCCCGTGCCCGTCGCGGTCCCCCCCAACGGGATCTGCCCGACGTGCACGAGCGCCGCCCGCACCCGCTCTTGGCCGAGCGCCATCTGCGCGGCGTAGCCCGCAAACTCCTGGCCGAGCGTCACCGGCACCGCGTCCATCAGGTGGGTGCGCCCGGACTTGACCACGTTCTCGAAGCTCTTGCTCTTCTTCGCAAACGCCCGCTCCAGCTGGCGCAGCGCGGGCAGCAGCTCGTTCTGGGCGACGTCCAGCGCGGCCAGGTGCACGGCGGAGGGAAACACGTCGTTGGATGACTGACCCATGTTGACGTGGTCGTTGGCGTGCACCTTCTCGCCCGCCAGCCGCGCGATCACCTCGTTGGCGTTCATGTTCGTCGAGGTGCCCGAGCCGGTCTGGAACACGTCGATCGGAAACTGCGCGTCGTGCCTGCCCGCGGCGATCTCGCGCGCCGCCCGCTCGATCCTGCCCGCGCGGGCTTTGTCGAGCAGGCCCAGCTCGCCGTTGACGGCTGCGGACGCGCCCTTCACGCGAGCGAGCCAGCGGATCACCGACACGGGCACGGTCTCGCCCGAGATCGGGAAGTTCTCGACGGCCTTGGCGGTCTCCCCGCCCCACAACTGCTGCTTGTTGACTGGCATCAGGTCTCCTTGTCGCGGTCCCCGCCAGAATACGGACAGCGCGCCGAGGGGGTCGGGCCGTGGACTATCCGCAGAACGCGACCAGCTCGCGCGCCAGGCCGACCGGGTCGTCGTAGGCCATCAGAAACCCCGTGCTCTGAAGCACCCGCAGCTGACCGTTCGGCAGCAGCCGCAACGCCTCTTCGGCGGGCCCAAGCGGGTTCAGCCGGTCCTGGTCGGCCCACAGCAGCAGCACGGGCATGTCCAGGCGCGGGTACAGCTCCAGCAGGTCCGTGCGCGCCCCTTGGGGCCACGCACGCGCGCACTTCGCCCACGAGCGCGCCAGCGGCGTGTTGCCCGGCACGTCGGCGAACGCGTGCCGGAGCAGATCGCGCGCCGCTGGGTTGCCGCGCGCGGACAGCCGCGACCCGCGCTCGGGGCTGAACGCCGCGCGCGCGCCGTATCCCGCGAGGCGGCTCAACCCGGGGACCGCGCCCGCCATCGCCGCCGCGCGCCATGCCGCCCGCGCCCGCGCGCGCTGCGGCGGGGCGTGCAGCCGGTTTGACATCAGCACCAGCCGGCGCGGGCGCACGCGAGCGGTCGCGATCGCATGCAGCAGCACCTCCGCCCCGGCGCCGTGCCCCCCGATCAGCGGTCGCGGCCCGAGCACGTCGGAGGCGAACCCGCCCAGCACACCGGCGAACCAATCCGGGGTGTACGGGTGGGCCGGGCTGTCCTCGGAGTCGCCGTGCAGCGGCAGGTCGGGCAGGACGACGCGGAAGTGATCCGCCAGCTGCCCCACCGAGGGCTCCCACTCCTTGTGCGAGAGCAGCGCCGAGTGGATCAGCGCCAGCGGCGGGCCGGCACCGAGCTCGCGGTAGGCGACGCGCGTCCCGTCCGGATGGTGGTAGAGGCGCAATCGCATATCCGATGATCGTAGGCGTCGTACGCATCGCTCCGTACCCGCGCGCGTTCGGAGATCGCGCGGCATCGCATGATGCCCGTCGCTCCCGGTGTGCGCCGCCGCCGGGCCCGTCGCCGCAAGTGGCCACGTTCCTGCGCGTGCAACGCGCCTGGCGCAATGCATACCCCGTTGCGCAAGTTGTGATGCGCCTGCGCAAAGCTGATCATCTCTATGTAATGAGCGCGATCCGCACAAACGCCGCCGCCGCGATGCTGGGCGTCAGCCCGAACACGCTGCGCAGCTGGGAGCGACGCTTCGGCTACCCGGCGCCCCAGCGCACCGAGGGCGGCCACCGCCAGTTCGAGCTGAGCGAGATCGAGACCCTGCGCCAGGCGTTCTCGGAGACGCACGACATCGCCTCGGCCGTGTCGATCGCGCGCGAGCGCGGCGAGGGACCCTCCTCCCCCGCGCGCCTTCAGTCCGCGTTTGCAGCGTTCAGCGAGGACGCTGCCGACCGCCTGCTCGAGGAGAGCATGGCGGTGCGCTCGGTCGAGCGCACGGTCGACTCCGTGCTGCTGGGAGCGGTGGAGCTGCTGAGAGAGGGCGATGCCGAGCGCGCGTTCGCGTGGCGCTACGCGACCGGCTGGCTGGCCGCGGCGACGCGCGTGGCCCCGCCGGCCTCGCGCGATGAGAGCGCGCTGATCTTCGACGCATCGCGCCCCGGCACGCTGGACGCGCTGCACGTGCAGGCGCTCGAGCTGTTCCTGCGCCGCGGCGGCCTGCGCGTGCTGACGCTGGGAGTGGCGCTCGACGCCGACCGCGTCGGCAACGCGTTGCGAGCGCTCCGACCCGGCGCGATCGTGCTCGCCGGCTCGGGCTCATCCGCCGACGCGCTCGGCCGGCTCGTGTACGCCTCCCGCCAGGCCGAGCCCGGCGTGGACGTGTTCGACTACCGCTGCGCCCTGCCCGAGACCGGCGCCTCCATGGTGAAGCGCATCGGGCCCGGGCCGGCCGCAGCCGCCGAGCAGCTGCGCGAGCGGCTCACCGGCGTGGTGCTGACGCACACGACTCCAGCCGTGTCCGCTTCCTGACGAGCCGGGCTTCGGCAGGGCAGGGGTTTGCGCCCGGGCGGGGGTTTGCGCCCGGGCAGAGTTTCGCGCCCAGCAGGTTCGCGCCGGAAGGATGATGGGTTGAGGGGAGCCGCAACCTAGAATGGGCCGCCCGATGCCGGCCGAGCCTCCCCACAATCCGCTGATCCCCCCGCGCGAGGTCGATCCCAAGCAGGACCTGCCCGCGATGGAGCTACAGGTGCTCGAGCGCTGGCGCGAGCGGGATGTGTTCGCGCAGTCGCTGAGCCTGCGCGCGGACGCGCCGCCGTGGGTCTTCTACGAGGGTCCCCCGACGGCGAACGGCCCGCCGGGCTCCCACCACGTGCTCTCGCGCGTGTTCAAGGACGTGTACCCGCGCTACCAGACGATGCGCGGGCGGTTGGTAGCGCGCAAGGGCGGCTGGGACTGCCACGGGCTGCCGGTGGAGATCGCGGTCGAAGAGAAGCTGGGCATCCGCCACAAGTCCGAGATCGAGGAGTACGGGATCGCGGAGTTCAACGCGCAGTGCCGCGAGTCGGTGTTCGCGTACCTTGAGGAGTGGAACCGGCTGACCGAGCGGATCGGGTTCTGGCTGGATCTGGAGAACCCGTACCGGACCCTGGACGAGAGCTACATCGAGTCGGTGTGGTGGGCGCTCGCGGAGATTCATCGACGGGGGCTCTTGTATGAGGGGCACAAGGTCGTGCCGTACTGCCCGCGGTGTGAGACGACGCTGTCCTCGCACGAGGTCGCACTCGGATATCAGGACGTTGTCGATCGGTCGGTGTATTTACGGCTGCCGGTGCATTTCCCCACCCATGAGCAGTCAGGTGGCCTGGTGCAACAGCCAGGAGGTCCGGTTTGGGTGCCCGCCCAGGCGCCCGACCCGAAGTCCCCGTTGCGCGAGGGCGATGCGCTGCTGATCTGGACGACGACGC
>CABEDD010000158.1_pt1 | contig 17357 bp, 15 predicted proteins | sample 3132901 | NCBI WGS metagenome assembly CABEDD01 (sample SAMEA5534329, study PRJEB31848) | metagenome | biome: tundra; feature: field; material: soil | place: USA | collected 2013-05 | depth 0.15 m
GAGATGTAGCCCTTGTCGAACTGCATGCCCTCGGTGAACTCGAGGTCCATGCCGAACGTCTGGCCCTCCTCGACGTTGACCACGCCGTCCTTGCCGACCTTCTCGATCGCGTCGGCGATCACGTCGCCGATCTCCTCGTCGCCGGCGGAGATCGTCGCCACGCGGGCGATCTGGTCCTTGCCGGAGACCTCCTTGGACTGCGTGGCGATGTTGGCCACAACCTCGTCCACGGCCTTCTCGATGCCGCGTTTGAGCGCCAGCGGGTTGGCGCCCGCCGCGACGTTCTTCAGGCCCTGCTTGACGATCGCCTGGGCCAGCACGGTCGCCGTCGTGGTGCCGTCGCCGGCGACGTCGTTGGTGGCTGTCGCGACCTCGCGCACCAGCTGGGCGCCCTGGTTCTCGAACACGTCCTCGACCTCGATCTCGCGTGCGATCGTGACGCCGTCGTTGGTGATGGTGGGCGCGCCGAACTTCTTGTCGAGCACGACATACCGGCCCTTGGGGCCGAGCGTGACCTTGACCGCGTTGGCGACCGCGTCCACGCCCGCCTCGAGCGCTTTGCGCGCCTCGCCGGCGTACTTGATCTCCTTGTGTGCCATGTTTTAGATCTCCTCTGCGAGGCTACGAGCCCCGCTGCTTGAAAGTTTGTCTCGGTCTTGCCCTCGGCCGAATGAGGCCTACAGGACCTTGGCGAGCACGTCGGACTCGCGCAGCACGAGCAGGTCCTCGCCGTCGACCTTGATCTCGGTGCCGCCGTACTTGCTGTAGAGGACCTCGTCGCCCTCGGAGACGTCGAGCGCAATGCGCTTGCCGTCATCGTCGAGACGGCCGTCGCCGACCGCGAGGACCTTACCCTTCTGCGGCTTCTCCTTGGCGGTGTCGGGCAGGACGAGGCCGGATGCCGTGGTCTCCTCCTCCTCGATCGCCCGCACGATCAGCCGATCGCCCAGGGGCTTGAGCTTCATATCTAAAAAACCTCCGCTAGTTGGGGGACTTGCAACGTCTTTCTGGCACTCTCGACTCGAGAGTGCCAGCGACGATGATCCCCACTATATAGAAGATCCGGCGCGAGCCGGAATCAATTTTGGGCGCCGCCGATGCCCTTCATCGCCTCGGTCATGCCGGCGGGCTTGTCCAGGATCTGCGAGAACCGCACGACCGTGACGACATCCTCCATCGAGACCGCCCGCCCGTAGATCTGTTCGAGAAAGTGGATGAGTTCCTCGTGGCGGCGGAACTCGGGGTTGTCGTGCTTGATGTCGCGCGGGGAGAGGTCGGCGAGGCGCATCACCTCGACCTGGTCGATGACCGCTTCGAAGATCCGTTCCCGCGGCGAGTGCTGGTAGCCGATCGTCACGAGCACCGCCTGGTTCTTGCGGTACTTGCCCGACTTGTCGCCGAGCCGGATCGTCGCCGTCTTGCGGCCCCGCAGGAGCTCGTCGGCGAAGATGGTCGAGTAGAAGTTGAGAACCTGCATTACCGACGGCAGGCTATCGGTCTTTGGCCAAGCGGTCCAGCGCGAGCGCCACCATCCTGCGCTCGCCCTCGTAGGTGAGCTCCGAGAGCGCCGCGCGCAGATCGATCCAGCGGGCCTCTTGCACCTCGTCGTCGTGATCGGCGGTGTCGCCGTCCAGATAGGAGAGCAGGTAGAACCGCACGGCCTTGGCGATCGTGCGCCCGTCTCGCCGGTAGAAGTAGCGCGATTGCCCCAGCTCGCCCTCCAGCTCGGCCACGACTCCCGTCTCCTCGCGCACCTCCCGCACGGCGGCCTGCGCCGGCGTCTCTCCCTCCTCGACGTGGCCCTTCGGCAGCGCGAGCACGCGCGCGCCGCTCGCGGCACGCCGGGTGGGGACGATCACCGCCACCCGATCGCCGCGCACGACCACGCCGCCGGCCGAGCGCTCCTCAGAAGACATAGCGCTCCAGCGCGCGCGCGTCGTGGACCACGAGGCGCCCCCGCCCCTGCGAGATGACCCCCGCGCGCTCGAGCACTGCCAGGAAGCGGCTGGCCGACTCGCGCGAGGAGCCCGCCAGCTGCGCAAGGTCGGCCTGGGTGGCGGTGACGAGCACGTCCTCGCCGGCGGCGGCCTGCGGACGCTCCTGGACGACGAGCTCGGCGAGGACGGTCGCCACGCGGCTCTGGACCGTCTGAAAAGACTGCCTCGCAAGGCGCTCGTTGGTCTCGCGCAGGCGGCGGCCGAGAGCTATCGCCAGGCGTGTGGCGATCCCGGGGTGCTCGACCATCAGCCGGCGCATGTCGGGGCCGAGCACCGCGACCACGCCGGTCGGCTCGACCGCTTCGACGGTCGCCGAGCGGCGCTCGTCCTCGAACATCGCCAGCTCCCCGAAGATGTCGCCGGGCCCGAAGGTCGCGAGCGTGATGACGCGACCGTCGGAGTGCTCGCGCACGGCGCGGGCGCGCCCGGAGCGCACGATGTAGCACGTGTCGCTGTGGTCCCCGTCGCGGAACACGACCTGGCCGGGCTCGAACTCGCGCGGAACGGCGAGCTCTGCGATGCGCTGCAGGTCGCCGGGCACGAGCGTCGAGAACACGGGCACGCGCGCGAGCAGCTCGACGACCTCGGCTGAGCGCATTCCAGGCACGGTGCAGGGAATATCACACCGCACGACCAGCGCCCCACGGCGCACGACCAGCGCCCGCGGATGGCATGCGGCGCTATCTTCAGCGAATGACTCGGGTGGCGACATACACGCGCGGATTCGTACTCGGATCCGGATTCGCGCTCGCGGCGCTCCTGGCGAGCACGTGGGCGCTGTGGGCGATGCCCCTGTCCGCGACTGCGTCGAGCACCCCGGCCGGGGCCGCCCCGAAAAGCCACTCGCTGCTGCGGTCGCGCGAACTGTGGGCGACGGTCGACGTGTGCAACCCGGCGGACAAGCCCAACACGGTCGGGGTCCGCGGCTCGATGCCCGGTGACGGTCACGGCAAGGATGCGATGTATATGCGCTTTCAGCTGCAGTACCTGGAAGCGAAGGACGACACGTGGGTGAGTCTCGCGCATGGAGGCGACTCGGGCTTCATCGCCGTGGGACAGGCGAAGATGGCGCTGCAGAGCGGCACGAGCTTTCAGATCGTGCCGGTGAAAGGCGAGCCGCCGTACACGATGCGGGGGATCGTGACCTTTCAGTGGCGCCACGGCGCGAGCGTCCTGCACGAAGTCACGCGCACCACCTCGGCCGCTCACAAGAGCGTCGCGGACGCCGATCCCGCGGGATACAGCGCCGCGCAGTGCGTGATCGGCTGAGCAGTCCACTGAGGCCCCTCACGCGCTGAGCGTCAACCGCCGCGGCGCGGCCCGGAAGCCGTACTCCGCGAGCGCCGTCTCCCACCGCGATCCGATCACCGGCTCGCCCGCACGGCCGGTGCGTTGGCCTCGCGCAGCGTGCCGCTCAGGACCACGGTGCTGGCACCCGCCACGGCCGGCAGGCCCATCTCGGCGTCCACCGCCCGGTCGACCGCGCGCGTGGAGCCGCAGCCCCGCGCCCCCGGCACCGTGAACGAATCGCTCACGAGCGAGGTTCCTCGCACCGTCGTGAGGTTGTATTCGTCGGTGATGCTGGCTTTGCCGACTCTTCCCCCGATCGGCCTGCCCGGCGCGGGGGGGTCGGTCGGGCCAGTCGTGAGCGCCAGCAGCACGGGATGCCGGGGCGAGCCGATGAAGCAGCGCCCGCCGAGAAGCGCGCCGCTCAATCTGAGCCTCACCGGCAGCGTCAGCGCCGTTCCCGCTCCTTCGATGAGGTTCTGCACGTCGATGCCGATCGTGCGCGCGGGCGCGGCCAGTTCGATCGCGAGCGCGACGGGCGCGCTCCCCCGGTCGAACACGCCGCGCTGCGCCGCGCTCAGCACGGCCGGATCCACGACCGCATGCAGCCCCCCGGGGACGCTCAGCGAGGTCGTGGACACGGTCTCAGCCCCGGCCGCCGGGATGAACTCGTCCCTGACGATCTCCCTTTCTCCGTTCTGCACCACGTGAATCCCGCCCCGCAGGGCGAGGGTCCCGGTCAGCCCCAGCCTCATCGGACCGATGGTGAGCTCGCCGCCGCTCGCCTGCGTGAACAGGCACAGGTCCGTCGCGGGATCGCCCAGCGGACATTGGGCGAACGGCGCGTAGTCGTTTGTGTGAGCGCGAGCGGACACCAGCAGCGACACGGCCCAGCCGAGCGCCGCCAGTGTCGCCACGCCGAGCACGACCCGGCGTCTCACCTGGTTTTGCTCTTTTTAGTACTCGCTTTCCGCCTGGCTCTCTTGGGGCAGCCGGTGACCGTGACCCTCGTGGTCTGCGTCTGCAGCGCGCCGTCCTGGGCGGTGATCGCGGTTGGGATCCGCAGGCGCTGCCCGCACATGCCGCGTTTCGCCCGGGCGGGGATGTCGGCCGCGAGGATCGCGTGCGGCCCCTCGGGCAGTACGAGCGTGAGCTCGGCGACCGGAATGTCGGGGATCGAGTTGAACGTCGCGCTGGTGAGATGATGCTTGATGTCGAGGTTCCCGTCGAGGTACACCACGATCCCTGCGCCCTGCAGCACCAGCGCGAGATCGGGAAACGTCGCGCCGCGGGACAGGAGGTAAACCGGGCCTGTGAGCGGGTGGGCGAGCATCGGCGTGAGCGCCGTGGCCGTGCCGACGATCGACGCGGCCGGGCACGACGCCGGATTGGCGTCGAACGCCGCGGCGGTGCACGCCCGCTGCAGCGTGCTCAACCGGGCCGGCAACTGCACGGGCAGGATGACTCTGACTTTGGCCACGTTCGCCTGACCCGCGCCCGAGACGAGCTTCGCGCTCAGGCTGGCCCCGTGCGCGCGACTCGTGCGCGCCTGCGTGGAGACGGTGAACTTCGGCTTGAACGGCAGGCTCGCGCAGTTCACCGCCTCGAACGGGCCGGCGACCGCCACGCTCGCACCGGCGCCCGATCCGATCGTCCCCGTCACCGACAGCGGGGCGCAGCTGGTCGGGTTGAACATAAACCCCGCGCGGTCGATCGTCATGTTCACCGTGCGGATGTCCAGCGGCACGCCCCTGACCATCGTGGGCAGCGGATCGCTCTCGATTTCGATCTGTCCGGTGTGCGAATTGACCTCGACCCGCGCGCGCACCACCTCCTGTCCGAGATCGAACGGTCCCGCGACAACTCCTATTACGAGAGAGAGACCGACCGGTGCGCCCCCATATGGTCCGGTCAGGTAAATCTTGGCCCCTTTGATCCAGATCGGGTCAACACCTGAGCCGGCGCCGATCGCAGCTTCGCCGATTTCACTCCCCGCCCCGCATTCTCCCAGCGCGGCCTGCGGTTCCGGGCATTGCGCGACGCTCTGCAGCATCCCCACCAGCCCGGGAGGCCCCACGACACGAATACTGCTCAGCCGCTGTTCGCCGTCTTGGCGCGAGACCGTGACGCTGAACGGGCTGAACGCGCCCGCCCGGTTGTTCGTCGTGCCGGCGGTGAACGACGGGTCAAAGCCCTCACCGCAATTCGACCCGACCGTGAACCGGCTCGAGCGTCGCGCCGGCGCGCCGGCGCTCCACGGCGTCAGCTGTGAGGCGATCGTGTAGGTCTCGCAGCCGGGAGGGGTAACGAGCGCCGCGCGCGGCCCGCCGAACAGGCTCAGCCTGATCTCGCTGAGCGGCAGCTGGGGAAGGTCGCCGAACGCGATCGTGACCTGGCCGGTGCTTGGGTCGAGCGTCGCCCTGCCCGCCAGCTTGATCGCCACGCCGCTGCCTTCGACGACCACGTACAGCCCGATCAGCGATTCTTCGAACGTTTCGGGCTGCGCCATGTACACGGCGCCCTTCAGCGGGTGTTCGAGCAGCGGCGTCACCACTTCCGCTTCGCCGATCTCCGCCGCTTCCGGGCACGCGGCCCGCTCGGACGAGCGCAGCGCGATCTCGCCCGGCGTGCACGCTCCCAGGCCGTTCGCCGCCGACAGCGAGATCGCCATGCCCGGGGGCAGCGCCACGGTCAGCTGCTTCAGCTCCGCCCCGGCGAGCCTTTCTGTGCTTTCTTCGTGTGGGATCTTCAGGTCGACGTCCAGCCCCGTCGGCGATTCCGCCGCCACGGCCTCCGGCACCGGTTGCACGTCCAGCGTTGGGGTGAACGCGAGCTTTTCGCAGCCCGTCACGGGCGGTGAGGACGATGTCGCGGTCTGCCATCGCGGATCGCTCAGGTCGGGGGTTCCATCGGGCTTCAGAGCCCCCGATTCCTGCCACGAGTCCACGCTCATGCTCGTCGTCAGCGCTTCGCCCGTGCAGGATGTCGGCATGGTCAGCAGCGGCGTGTCGGTCCTTTCGACTGGGCAGCTGAAGCGGTATTCTTCTGTGCCTTTAACGTCTTCTAGCTTTTCTTTTTCGACTAATTCTTCTTCAATCTCTTTTTCCACCTTACCCCGCGAAGCGCATATGCCCCGCTGGGCGTCGTGACTTGCGGCGGACGGGTCGCCCCATAGGGTGAGCTTGAGACCGTAGATCGAGACTTTCTGACCGATTTCCGAGATATCGGCCGAGAAGCCGTAGTCGCCGCCGGTGCGGACCTGACCAATTATGTGAAGGACGAGTCCCACTTCACCGGGATCGACGCCGAACTCGGCCGGCACTCCAGGCGGAGGAACCATGTTATACACCGCACCCCTTACTTTTTCTCCAGACCCACTGATGTAGGCCGTGAGAATCCCGACTGTCGACCCCGCCGGACAGCTGCCGCCGGCCGCAGGCTTGGACTCGAGCTGCGCCTCGGTGCATTTCATGCTTGTCGCTGCGGGATTCACCACCAAGCCCGCGGGCAGGTTCATTTCGAGATCTCGGGGATTACCGTAGATGTGTGCGAACACTTCCGGTTCTCCCAGGGGGACTTCTTCTTCTTTTCCATTTTCCTCGTAAGCTTCTTCTTCTTCCGTCATCCCGTGGTTGAACATGATCGTCGCGGACACCGCGTACGGGTGCGAACCCGCCTGGATCGCAGGCGAGTGTTCCTGGCCTTCGATCGAGCTTTCGAAGGCTTCCACACCAAACACTTCGCTCGCCCCCGCGGGGCTCGCGAGCGCAAACGCCACGCCCGTCACCAGCGATGCCGTGACCAGCCCCACGGCAAGAGCCCTCGTTTTCCGTAAGGCAATCATCGTGCATGCCCAGGTTTTGCGGTTTTCTTGCCATACCGCTTCCTGGCACGCGCTCTGCAGCTGCTCCACTTCTTCCTACGCTTCTTCTCACAAGCCTTCAGCGCCCTTGCGAGCTTCAGCGCTCGACTCAACGGCTTCGGTTTCATGACCGGCGGCGAGACGAGGTTGCCGTCGCCCGTGATCGTGGCGCTGGATGGCACGCCGAACACCGGGGACGCACCCCACGCTCCCCGACACGTTTCTCCCGTGCACGGCGCCGGGGGCGGCGAGGGGTTCTGGGCGGCGATCCCGCCGTCGACGCGAGCATCATAGACGTCCACATTGAGATCCTGATCCTGGCTCACCAGCGACTGCCGGGTGAAGAAGAAGACAGCTTCGCCGGCGGCGCCGGCGTCACCGAAGTAGGAGGGCTGAGCGCTCTGGCCCGTGGAGATCGGATAGAGGCAGCCCTCATCGCGTGCGCTGAACCTCTCGCTCACGCGTTCACAGGAGCCCGCGCCTTCCCGCTCCCACTCGTACACATCGGTCTGTTCGTTCTTGTCTCCAGGCACAAGGGCTTCTTCGGTCTGGAAAAAGACACGACTGCCATCGCTGGACAGATTATGCGTCAACAAAGCGTTGCGTGGACTGGGAGAAGCGGATAAATCGCCGTTGGCAGCGGTGAGATACGCGCCGCTGACGGCCGGACTCTCGCGTGGACTGCACGACACGCACACCGGATTGCCCGGGGACAGAGGCAGTTCCGCGTCGTACAGATAGAACTCTATCTTGCCGTCATTGTCATAGCTCGTCAGTCGCGAGACCGAGCTGAACAGGACCGCCTTCCCATCCGGAGCCACACGCGAGCTCTTCTCCCCGCCAGAGGGCCCACTACCTTCAGACGCGCCCCTGTCATAGGCGCGCCAGTCAGGTTCGTCTCGATTTTCTCCAGACATCGGGCCCAGGAGCCTCGCGACGAACGTTGTTGTGACCGTATGGGTCGCGACCACTTCGTGCCACTCGTACAGGTTGTCAGCGCCTTCTTCCGCCTCTTCCCCATTGCCGTTTTTATCGCCCGCGATCTTGCCCGTGGCGACGAAGTAAACATACGAACCGTCATTTGAGATCCCAAGCGTTCCCTGCACTCCCGCCGCGCCGCTCGTGAGCGCTTCTCTCTGCTTGCCCGCGACGTGATACCGGTAGAGATCTCCGCCTTCGGCGTAAAAGACAAACGATCCGCTCGGAGTCGCCGCGCGCCAGTACGCCGGCTCGATCCCAGCCGAGACCTGAACCGTCCGTTCGGCTTCGAGTTCGCGCATGTAGACGACACCCTTTTCTTGTTCGGTGAAGAAGATGCGGGCGCCGTCTTCAGAGATCGTGTTCTGCGTGTAGAATTCGCTCGCCGACCCTCCCGGATTCTTGGGCTCGATCGCTGGTCCACCTGGTCCAGCGATCGAGCCGCGTCTGGGCGCTTCGTTGCCGGGCAGCACACCGGCCAGACTGACCCGCTCCCCGGGCGGCTTGGCTTCGTTCCATTCGTACAGATTGGTGACCCCGGGCGCCGGCGCAACGTTTGCGGTTGGTAGCTGCGCCTTTGTTTCGAACAGGATGCGGCCGCCGCCGGGGGTCGCCTCCGCGAAGCTGAGCTTTTCAGAACCGATGTTCGCGGCCAGTAGTTGGTAAGACTGGTCGGCGTCGTCAAAGACGTAGGCGTTGCGGGCGCCGGGTCCGGTCCCGGCACCCGGCGCGAGTGGGGGTTCTTCGGCAATCACGATCGTCCTCGCGAGGTCTTCGGTCAAGCCGATCACCTGCTCGTGCGAGCCGGGGCCGGCTTCGGGCAGGAGCCCCTCGGTCAGCCATTCGTCGCCAGAGGAGCGAACGCTGAGATATGTGGGAACCTGTCCCGCCGAGCCCGCTGTCCCGGGAAAAGGCGCGACGGCGAAGTAACTCACTCCATCGCCGGATGGGGAGGCCTGCACGATTCCCGGCTCTCCGGTGGCGTCCGTCAGGTTCTTCTGCACCGGCGAGACCTGCTCGTACGCACGGCAATCCGGGAGTTCCAAAGCATAGACCTGCTCTTCGCGAATCTTCTCGTTGGGACATCCTTCCGCACCGGCCACAGTAACCGATGTCGCGACCACGACAATGGTCAGCGCGAGCGTCATCGCCGTCAACAGCGCTCGACGAACGCCCGCCCCGCCAGACAGGTCTCCCCGGATCCGCACCAGACCGAGTCTACTCTTCGGCGAGCGTCACACGTCAGCCCAGCGCGCAAATCCCGTCCCGAGAAGACGCCGGAGGGTTGGGGTGTCCCCAACCCTCCGTGCCAGCCATGCTCAGCTGCTGCTTGCTAAGCGCCCAACCCGACGTACCAAGCCGATGAGCCGTCGTGTGACGACGACAGCTTGAGTTTATCCGTACTGGTCAGTGAAGCGTTGTTACCGCCGACTTTCAGTTTGCTGAGTAATTTTGTCGCGACGACTTCGTGTTCGGTCAATGAGCTTTCCGCATTGGGAAGTTCGGCGCCCTGTTTACCGTTCACTGTGTACGATCCCGCGATCATGCATTCATTTGTTTCTTCTTCTATTGTCAGTTTATAAATTTCTTCGTAGGATCCCGTGCCGGCAAACTCTGCTTGAGACTTCCCTTTTTCCAGTTTCCCGGTCAGCGACTCCGCAAACTGAAGTTCGATTTCTTTTTCCTCTTCGCCCGTGAGTCTGCAGTGTTTTGGCTTCAGCTCGGTGCATTTATGGAGGGTGATCGCACCTTTGCCGTGACCCGACGATTCCAGTTCCGCCACAAGCGTGCTGCTTTCACATTCGAACTTCGCTTCCCCGCCGATCGTGGCCGCCAGAATCGCCGTACCACCCGAGCCTTCCGCTTTCTGACTGGTCATTTCTTCGCCGTTGTTGTAGCAGAACGCCCAGTGGGTGGGGCTTGGCACCCCGCATTTTTTGGGTTCCGCCAGCGCCGGCGTCAGCACGACCGCGCTCAGCGCGAACGCGGCCAGCAAGCTCAATGAGATCAATCTAGATCGTGACATCGGCGGAACATAGCACATATTCCGTCAGCATTCCAAGTACTCGGTCGTGTCCGCCAGAACCAGGGGTTCGAGATGCGCGAACGGCTGCGCCGGCGTCGGCCCCGCGACCGGACCCATCGCGATCGGCGCCGCGAGCGTGTGGTCGCAGCGGCCGATCCGCAGGCTCCCCTGCACCGCCTGCACGCTCGCGCCACCGAGCGCGTCGCGGACTCGCGCCGGGTCCGTCGAGTCGGCTTTGGCGATCCCCTGGGCGATGATCTCGATCTGGTTGAACCCGTCGCCCGCCGCGCCGCCGTTGGCCACGCTCGTGCCCAGCGATTCCAGCTCCCGCGCGAACGGCGTGCGGTAGATCGCGGCCGACGGGTAGACCGTGTAGCCCTCGACGCCAACGGGCGGCTTTGGCATCGCGGCGAGCGTGCCGTAGTCCATGATCCCGAACACATGGGTCTTCGCGAACAGGCCCAGCGGCGACCCCTGCTCGACGAGCGTGACCGAGTCGCCGGCGATCACCGCCGAATACACCGCGTCCGGGCGCTCGGCGAGCAGCCTCTCGATGTACGGCGTGAAATCGCTCCCGCCGCTGGGCAGGAGCTGCACGCTGGAGATCGTCACGCCACTGCCCCGCAGCGCCCGCGCGAACGCGCTCGTCACCTCAGGGCCGTAGCTGTAGTCCTCGGCGATCACCGCGATCCGCCTCCAGCGCGGGTGCTCCCGCACGTACGCCGCGGCGTTGCGCCCCTCGACCGTCGCCGTCGGGATCGTGCCGAACGCGTAGCCTTCCCGGCCCGCCGCGAAGATCGCCGGGTCGGCCGCGCCGGCCACGTAGATCGCGTGCTCGGGGTTCGCCACCAGCTCCGCCACGCTCCTGGCGACCGCGCTCGAGCACGTCCCCGCCAGGTATCTCACGTGCGCGGCCCCTTCCACCAGCGCGCGCGCCCGGCTGACGCCCACGGCCGGGGTCGCCCGATCGTCGCGCACGATCAGCTCCAGGCGGTGCCCGAGCACTCCCCCACGCGCGTTTATCGTCCTGGCGGCCAGCCGCGCGCCTGCGACGTATTGCCGCGCGTAGGCGGCGCAGTAGCCGGTGAGCGACGCCAGGTAGCCGATCCGCAGCGGCGCGCCGGCCTGCGGGGCGGGGCTCGAGGACCCGCAGCCGACGGCCCCCAGCGACGCCGCCGCGATCGCCAGCGCGCAGCCGAGAACCCCGAACGCTCTTTTCATCGTCGCATCTGTACCGGATGGATACTTGCTTTGAAGTATGATCGCCGCTTGATCAGACACGGACGGTCTCGCTCGGGATCGCCGCTGAGGAGATGAGGGACAGGAACCCGATCGCGATGCCCAGAATGCCCGCAAAAACAAAATCTCGCTTCGCAAACGACCCCGCCTGGTCGATTCCCAGCCTGCGCGAGCCGCGCTACTCGCAGTCGCTGGAGCGCGGCCTGGCGATCCTCTGCTGCTTCGCCTCCGAGCGCCCCGTCCTGGGCATCGCCGACATCGCCGACGAGCTGGACATGAGCCGCTCGACGACCCATCGCTACATGATCACGCTGCTCGCGCTCGGCTACCTGGAGCAGCGGTCCTCGCGCAAGTACCGCCTCGGAACGCGCGTGACCGACCTGGGCCTGTCCGCGCTGGACGCGACGGGCCTGCGCGAGCACTCCCACGAGTACCTGGAAGAGCTGCGCCGGCGCACGGGCTACACGACCAACCTGGCGGTGCTCGACGGGGAGGAGATCATGTACCTGGATTGCGCCCACAGCTTCCGCCGCGGGCAGAGCAAGATCGGCCCTGGCCTGAATCCCGGATCGCGGCTGCCGGCATACTGCACCGCGATGGGCAAGGTGCTGCTCGCCCACCTGCCCGAGGATGAGCGGAACGATCTGCTCGCGGAGATGAAGCTGACCAAGCGCGGCCCGAACACGATCACGAGCAGGCGGGCGCTGCGCGAAGAGCTCGACCACGTCGCGGAGGCCGGGTTCGCCGTCAACGACGAAGAGCTGGCGCCAGAACAGCACTCGATCGCGGCCCCCGTGCGCGACGAGAACCGCGACGTCGTCTGCGCCCTGAATGTCGCGGCTCACTCCTCGATGATCCCGATCGGCGAGCTCGTCGCCGCGGTCAGCCCCCCGCTCCTGGCGACGGCCGATCGGTTTTCGGCGCAGCTCGGATACCGGCCTGACGGTGCGTAGACCGATCGTCCTGCTGTGTGCGCCGCTGCTGGCGACGGGCGTTACGGCGTGCGCGAGCACGGTGACGACGAGCAGCTTCAAAGGCGAAGCGCACGCGGTCGCGCAGACGGTCTCGAACCTGCAGAGCCACGCGACGGGCCTGGAAGCGAAGAAGATCTGCGGCGAAGACCTCGCCGCCGCGCGGGTCGCAAGCCTGAACAGGTCGACTGGAGGCTGCAAGCAGGCGATCGAAGGTCAGCTGAAACAGATCGACAACTTCGAAGCGACCGTCGAATCGGTCAAGATCTCAGGCGGCCACGCGACGGCGCAGGTCAAGAGCATCCACTCCGGCAAGAAAGCCATCCAGACCCTGACGCTCGTCAAGGAAGATGGCGGCAAGTGGAAGATCTCAGGAATCGCCGGATAGGCTGTGCCCAGCGCGGGCGGCGAGGTAGCCCGCGAGCCCGTCCTGCCACGGCGGCATCGGCAGCACATCGTCGCGTTCGGACTCCAGCGCCGACCACGCGGGACGGGGAGCGGGGCGTGCCATCTGCTCGCTCGTGGCCGCCTGCACGCGGCAGCTCACCTCGGCCTGGCGGAAGATCTCCCGCGCGAACCCGTTCCAGGAGACCTCGCCGGCGCCGGTGAGATGCACGAGCCCGCGCACCCGGCGTTCGAGCAGCCCGAGCACCGCGGGCGCGAGGTGCCCGGACCAGGTGGGCGAGCCGACCTGGTCGTCGACCACCTGCACGGCGTCTCTTTCGCCGGCCAGGCGCAGCATCGTGGCGACGAAGTTGGGTCCGTCCACGCCATAGAGCCAGGCGGTGCGCACGACCGTGTGCTCGCTACAGGCGCCGAGCACCTGCCGCTCGCCCTCGAGCTTGGTCGAGCCGTACACCGAGCGGGGCCCGGTCGGATCGGACTCGACGTAGGGCCGCGGCCGTCCGTCCGCGTCGAGTGGCGGGGTGCCGTCGAAGACGTAGTCGGTCGATATGTGCAGCAGCGGAACGCCGATCGCGGCGGCCGCGCGCGCCAGGTTGCCGGCGCCGTCCGCGTTCACCGCATGCGCCAGCTCCCGCTTGCTCTCGGCGCCGTCTACGTCGGTCCAGGCGGCGCAGTTGAGGACCCCGTCGAGCGACCCCTCCTCTCCCCGCAGGCGCTCCAGCAGCTCCCGCACCGCCACGGGGTCGGTGATGTCGATCTCGGGCAGGTCCACCGCCACCAGCTCGTGCCCGGCGCGCTCCCCCGCGCGCAGCACATCGTGACCCAGCATCCCATTCGCGCCTACGATCAGCAGCCGCATTTTGACGCGATCGTAGGGCAAGCTGGGCAAGGACGCAGGGAGCGAAATGTGCTGGCCGATCGGCGATCCCGTCGATCGTCGATCGGTACATGAGCGACCGAGGACGCAGATCCAGCGCCGCCATACGGTCGCGTCACAGGATCGAGATGTCGGAGTTGTCTCCAACCATGAACCGGTATGCGCGCGGCTGGCGGTCTGAGCGACGGACCGTGACGTTGCGCCCGAGCAGCGAGGACTCCATGCGCCCGTCCAGGTCGCACACCGAGGAGCCCTCCAGCAGGATCGAGTGCTCGACCTCCGCGTTGGCGATGCGGCAGCTCTCGCCGATCGCCGTGTACGGTCCGATGTAGCAGTCGCGCAGCTGCGCCCCCGCGCCGACGATCGCGGGCCCGCGCACGGTCGTGCGCTCCAGACGCGCGCCCGGCTCGATCACCACGCGCCCGTCCACCTGCGAGTCGATCAGCTCGCCCTGCACCCGCTCGGTGAGGTTGTCGAGGATCAGGCGGTTGGCCTCGAGCATGTCGTCGAGGCGGCCCGTGTCCTTCCACCAGCCGCGCACGATGTGCGGCTCCACGCGCTTGCCGCCGTCCACGAGATGCTGGATCGCGTCGGTTATCTCCAGCTCTCCCCGCGCCGAGGGCTCGATCGCGCGGGCGGCGTCATGGATCTGCGCGGTGAACATGTACACGCCCACGAGCGCGAGGTCCGTGGCCGGCTCGGTGGGCTTCTCGATCAGCCGCACTACGCGGCCCACATCCCCCGGACTGCTCGAATCCGGCGGGGCGAGCTCGGCGACGCCGAAGTTCTCGGGGTCCGGCACCGGCGTCAGCAGGATCAGCGCGTCCGGAGAGTGCTCGCGGAAGGCGGCCACGAGATCGGAGATGCCTCCCTGCAGCAGGTTGTCGCCGAGGTACATCACGAACGGGCTCTCGCCGAGGAACGGCTCGGCGGTCAGCACGGCGTGGGCCAGGCCCAGCGGCTCGTCCTGAACGATGTAGGAGATCTCGACGCCGAACCGCGACCCGTCCCCGGCGGCCGCTTCGATCTCGGGCCCGGTCTCGGGCGCGATGATGATCCCGATCTCCGTGACCCCCGCGTCGGCCATCGCCTCGATCCCGTAGAACAGCACCGGCTTGTTGGCGACGGGCACGAGCTGCTTGGCGCTCGTGTGCGTGATCGGGCGCAGGCGCGTGCCCTTGCCTCCGGACAGGATCAGGCCCTTGAGGTCGGTCATGTCGCGAGAGGCTACCGTCCGAAGCAAGGCTTAACGTCAGAGCCGTGTTCGTGAACGAACTGCAAGACGGCATGGAGATCGACCAGATCCTGCTCGTGCGCGAGGCCGAGCGCCGCCAGCGCCGCGACGGCGGGGACTACCTGCGCCTGCACCTCGGCGACAGGACCGGCGCGATCGTGTGCATGTTCTGGGAGGAGCTCGGCGAGATCGAGGATCTGGCGCGAGCGGGCGCGCCGGTGCACGTGCGCGGCCGCTACACCGTCCACCCCCGGTTCGGCCCGCAGATCAACCTGCGCGACCTGCGGGAGCCCGCGCCGGGCAGCTACGTGCTCGAGGACCTCCGCGACGGCCCGGCGCACACGGTGGGGCAGCTGGAGAGCGAGCTGCGCGAGCTGCTTGCGACGATCCGCCACCCGCACCTGCGCGAGCTGCTCGAGCGAGTGCTCGGCGAGGATTCGGAGCTGTGGGCCGCCTACCGCGTCGCGCCCGCCGCCAAGCACTACCACCAGGCCTACGCGCACGGGCTGCTCGAGCACTCCGTGAGCGTCGCCCAGGCGGTCAGTGCGACCAGCGCCACGTTTGGAGGCATCGACCGCGACGTCGCGGTGACCGGCGCGCTGCTGCACGACATCGGCAAGCTCGAGGCCTACACGGAGGAGGGCGGGCGGGACCGGATCGGCTTCGACCTGACCGACGCGGGCCGGCTGCAGGGGGAGATCGCCCTGGGCTACTACCGGATCAGGCGGCTGATCGAGGAGATCGAGGGCTTCCCCGCCGACCTGGCGCAGGCGGTGACCCACATCGTCCTCTCCCACCACGGCTCGCTCGAGCACGGCAGCCCGGTCGTTCCGTGCACGCGCGAGGCCACGCTCGTGCACATGATCGACAACCTCGGCGGGCGCCTGGGCAGCTTCGACCGCCTCGAGAAGGAGCTCGCGCCGGGCGCGCGCTGGTCGAGCTTCGATCGAGCGCTCGAGACCAGCGCGTTCTTCGCGGGCGCGCCGAACCCCGCGGTCGGAGCCGCGCCGGCCGCCGCGACGGCCGAGCCTCCCGCCGCAGCACCCGAGCCCGCGCGCGAAGCGGCCTGAGAGAGTCCTGCCCAAAGCGCCCTCGCAGCGGGGCGAAGCCGGCGCGGGCGACCCCCTCGAAAGCCCGCAAATAGCGACCCGCGCGACCGTCCGCGTGAGTCTTCCCACCGTCGGGTTCTATGGTTCTGGGAGATGGCGAAGGACACCGAGAAGCTGATCCGCCAGCTGTCGCTGATCTCCTACCTGATGGCCGAGCGCAGGCCCGTCACGGCCCTGGAGATCCGGCGCGACGTGGAGGGCTACAGCGGCATGAACGAGGACGCGTTCGCGCGGCGCTTCTACGCCGATCGCTCCGAGCTGGAATCGCTGCGCATCCAGCTGACCGTCGAGCGCCCCACCGACGGGGCGGCCGAGCAGGAGAACTACTCGCTGCGCCCCGAGAACTTCCACCTGCCCCCGATCGCCTTCTCAGACGAAGAGCTCGCGGCGCTGGCGACCGCCCTGAGCCTGCTCGACGGCGAATTCGCCTACGCCGAGCCGCTGCGGCTGGCGCTGCAGCAGATCACCTGGGGACGCCCTTCGCCGCTGCGGGCGCCCGAGCAGCGCTCGGTCGCGCTGGGCATCACCGCCTCCGCTGGCGGCCACGAGCTGTCCGCGCGCCTGGCGAAGGTCGAGACGGCGATATTTCGCAACAAGACGATCACGTTCGACTACTACACGATGCAGCGCGACGAGACCGGGCCGCGGCGCGTGGACCCCTACCACCTGCTGTTCCAGGGCGGGCAGTTCTACCTGCTCGGCTACGCCCACGAGCGCAAGGCGATCCGCGTGTTCAGGCTGTCGCGCATCCGCGGCAAGGTCTCCTATGCCACCAAGGCCGAGCACGACTTCCGCCGGCCCGAGGACTTCGACCCGCGCGCCTACGCACGCCGCGCGGACTGGCAGCTCGGTGAGCAGATCGGCGTCGCGCGGGTGCTCATCCGCGAGCGGATCGCCTGGCAGATCCAACGCCACTTCGGCCGCTACGGGGAGATCGGCGAGCCCGGCGGCGAAGAGGCCGGCGTGACGCAGGCCAACGCGACCGGTGCGAGCACCGAGGGCACAGGCGCCGAGGAGAACGCCGGCGCGCACGAGGCGGCGCTCGATGGAGTGCAGATCGGCGAGGGCGACATCGTGTTCGCCACCGGCTACTCCAGCCCGCGCACGATCGTCGCGTGGGTGCTCGGCCTGGGCGTCAACGCGCAGCTGCTCGGCCCGCGGGAGCTGACCGACGAGCTGCACCGGCGTGTGGAGCTGCTGTGGGAGCGCCACGGCGAGGACTTTCTCGAGGCGTTGCGAGACGCGGGAGCCGGGACCGGCGGAAAACGGGCGGCAGTGGCGGCGGCCGCGGCGAGCCGTACAGTCAGAGATCGGCCAGCGGGCGAACGCAGGCCCTCCTCCCGGACCCGCGGCGGGCGGCGCGGTGCTGCGG
>CABEDD010000165.1_pt1 | contig 16608 bp, 17 predicted proteins | sample 3132901 | NCBI WGS metagenome assembly CABEDD01 (sample SAMEA5534329, study PRJEB31848) | metagenome | biome: tundra; feature: field; material: soil | place: USA | collected 2013-05 | depth 0.15 m
CACGTACCCACCCAATGTGACAAGAGCGTGACTTCTCTGTGGCAGGAGCGTGACGCCAGCCCGATCGCGGCGGGTTGCGACCCGCGCGCGGCGTAATGTGGATACCCGCTACGAACACATGTTCGGATTGGGAACCGCGATGACGACGGACGATGAACAGACAACGATCCGCGCCGCCGACCTGGCAGAGTGGATCGTCGACGAGATCAGCGAAGCCGATCGGGACTGGCACGCCATCGAGCTGCAGGCCCGGGAGCTCGTCGAGCTGCTCGCGCGACAGGCCGCCGCGCAGGATACTTGAGGCCAGCACCATGCCAGCGCCCATGATCGACGAGCTGCTGATAGCCGACGACAGCGAGCGCTGGAGGGAGTTCGGCTTCGCGGTCGCCGACGGACGCTGCCAGATCGGCCGGGTGCGCGTGCGATTCCTCACCGGCGGGGCCAAGCGCGGAATCGTCGGCTGGTCGCTGCGCGATGTCGCTCACACCGAGCTCGACGGGCTGGCCACGACCATCTCCGAGCAGCCGGCGCCGGACGCCGCGCCGGCTCACCCGAACGGTGCCGTCGCGATCGATCACATCGTCGCGATGTCCCCGTCGCTTGACCGCAGCGTCGGCGCGCTGCAGCGCGCTGGTCTCGACCTGCGCCGGATTCGTGAGCAGCCCACCCCCGCGGGGGCGCCACGTCAGGCGTTCTTTCGCCTCGGCGGCGAGATCCTCGAGCTGATCCAGGAGCCATACGAGCTCCTCGAGCGCACGGGCGGTCGCGGCGGGCCGGCGCGGTTCTGGGGCGTCGCGGTCCGGGTGGACGATCTCGACCGGACGGTGGAGCTGCTCGGCCCGCACGCCGGTCCGATCCGGCCGGCGCTCCAACCCGATCGGCGCATCGCGACCGTGCACCGATCCGCGGGTCTCTCGGTTGCACTGGCGCTGATGAGCGCTCCCGCGAAGGAGTAGTGCGACTGCAAGCCCTTATCTATACGCCGGCCGGCGCAGCCAAGCTCGCCTGCGCGCGCGCCCGCGCGGCCCGGACCGCCGCGCTGAGCGTGGCGACGTCATAGACGCCGTTGTGACGGCGCCCGTTGATGAAGAACGACGGCGTGCCCGAGACCCCGCTGGCGTCGGCGCTGACCACGTCCTCGCCGACTCGGGCCGCATAGGCGCGCCGGCGCAGATCCTCGCTGAAGCGCTCGACGTCCAGCCCCAGCTGCCGGGCGTAGCGGCGCAGGCTGCTCGGCGTGAGCTCGCCCTGGTGGGCGAGCAGCAGGTCATGCATCTCCCAGAACGCCCCCTGCGCGGAGGCGGCCTCGGCCGCCTCCGCCGCCGGCTGAGCCCAGGGATGCACGTCGCTGAGGGGCAGGTGGCGAAAGACGTAGCGCAGATCGTCGCCCCACTGCGCCAGCAGCTCGCGGATCGCCGGCTCGGCCCGGCCGCAGTAGGGGCACTCGAAGTCGCCGTACTCGACGAGCGTCACGGGGGCGCCGGGGGCGCCGCGGATGTGGTCGCGCGCGGGATCGACATCCTCGGCGAGGTCGATCAGCTGCTCGGCCGTGCGCCCGAGCTGGCGCGCCCGCACAGCCGCAGGCAGCCGCGCGATCGCTCTGAACACGATCCAGGCCGCCAGCGGCGAGAGGATCGCCGCGGCGAGGATCCCGAGCTTGGCCTGCGCCAGTGGCACGCCATGGAACGCGCGACCGGCGATCAGCAGCGACACCGTGAACCCGGTGCCCGCGACCGCTCCCACCCCCGCGAGACCGGGCCAGGTGAGCACCAGCCGCGCGCCGCCGAGGGCGCGACGGGTGCCCAGCCAGGACGCTCCGAGGATGCCGAGCGGCTTGCCGATGAGGTAGGCGAGCACGATGCCGATCGTCACCGGCGAGCTCAGCCCGTCGCTCAGGAGGCGACCGTCGAGGTGGATGCCGGCGTTGGCCAGCGCGAACAGCGGCACCACGACGAAGCTTGTCCAGGGATGCAACCGGTACTGCAGGCGCTCGTTGGGCGAGATCGCCGCGGTCAGGCTGCGCTGCGCGACATACGCGAGCTCGGGCGTGGGCTGCTCGCGAAAGGAGCGCGTCAGCTCGGTCGCGCGCTCCAGATCGCCGCGCGCGGGCGGGTAGGCGCTCGTGACCAGCCCGATCGCCAGGCCGGCGATGACCGGGTCGATCCCCGACTGAAACATCGCCAACCACACCCCGATGCCCACGAGCACGGCCGCGGGCTCGCGCCAGCGGCCCGCGAACCGCAGCGCCACGAGCACCGCGAACAGCGCGAGCGCGATCGCGAGCGCGAGCAGCGAAACGTGATCGCTGTAGGCGAGGGCGATGACGAGCAGCGCGCCGAGATCGTCGACGACCGCGAGTGTCAGCAGGAACACGCGCAGCCTCGTCGCACCGGTGGGCGCGACGAGCGCGAGCGCGCCGAGGGCGAGCGCCGTGTCGGTGGACATCGCCGTCCCCCATCCCCCCGCGCCGGCGCCGCCGGCGTTGATCGTGAGGTACACGCCGACGCACAGCGCCATGCCGCCCAGGGCTGCGATCACCGGGATCGCGACGCGGCCCCGCTCGCGCAGCTCACCGAGGTCGAGCTCGCGCTTGGCCTCCAGGCCGACGACGAGGAAGAACAGCGCCATCAGCCCTTCATTCACCCACTGGCGCAGGCTCCCAGACAGGGTGTGCTCGCCCAGGCTGAGCGCCAGTCGCGTGCCCCACAGCGATTCATAGGAGTGCGGCCAGGGCGAGTTGGCCCACAGCAGCGCCGCGAGCGCCGCGCCGACGAGCACCGCCGCCCCGCCGGTCTCGGTGCTCAGAAAGTCCCGTACCGGCGCGCCGAGATTGCGAGCCCAGGCCGTGCGGCCGGCGGAGTCGCTCCTCCCGGAGCCGGCGACGGCTGATGCCATGGCGGTAAGTATCGCGGGGCCTGGCGCCGATCGGGCGCTGCCCAGCCCAGCCGAGAAAAGTCCGTCGGACAGGAGATAACCGCGGAGTAAACTCTGTCGCACATGAGGGCAGCAGATCCCGAGAAGCCTTGGATTCGTCGCCTGCCGGAAGTTGGGCGCGCGCTGATGACCGAGCTCGATATGGACACGGTGCTCGAGCAGGTGCTGCAGACCGCACGCGAGATCACCGGGGCGCGCTACGCGGCGCTGGGCATCCTCAACGACCAGCGCTCCGAGCTCGAGCAGTTCCTGACCGCGGGCGTGGACGTGCAGACGCGGCGGGTGATCGGCGATCTGCCGCGCGGACTGGGGGTGCTGGGCGAGCTGATCGAGCATCCGCGGCCGTTGCGCCTGCCCGACGTGGGCCGGCACCCGAGCAGCTACGGGTTCCCGGCCGGCCATCCGGTGATGCGCAGCTTCCTGGGGGTGCCGATCGTGATCCACGGGCAGGCGTGGGGCAACCTGTACCTGACCGAGAAGCAGGGAGGCGAGTTCTCAGAGCAGGACGAGGAGGCCGCCGTGATCCTCGCCGATTGGGCGGCCGTCGCGATCGACAATGCGCGCGTGTACGAGACCAGCGAGCGTCGCCGCCACGAGCTCGAGAGGGCATTCCGCGGCCTGGAGGCGACCCGTGACGTGGCGGTAGCGATCGGCGGGGAGATCGCGCTCGAGCACGTGCTGGAGCTGATCGCCAAGCGCGGCCGCGCGCTGGTGGGCGCCCGCAGCCTCGTGATCATGCTGCGCAACGGGGAGGAGCTGGTCGTGCAGGCGAGCGCCGGTCACGTCCAGAAGATGCGCGGCGCGCGCGTGCCGATCGCCGGCTCGACCTTGGGGCAGGTGCTGGAGCACCGCCGGCCCGAGCGGATCACCGACGTCGCCGCGAGGCTGGGGATCTCCCCCGGCGATATCGGGGTGCCCGACGCGCAGACCGCGCTGCTGGCGCCGATGGTCTATCGCGATCGGGCGCTGGGCGTGCTGGCGGCGTTCGACCGCGGTGAGGACGGGAGCATGTTCGGCGAGGACGACGAGCAGATGCTGCGCGCCTTCGCGGCCAGCGCCGCGACCGCCGTGGCGATGGCGCAGAGCGTGCAGGCCGACCGGCTGCGCAGCTCGCTGGCGGCCGCGGACGCCGAGCGCCGGCACTGGGCGCGGGAGCTGCACGACGAGACGCTGCAGGGCCTCGGCGGCCTGCGGGTGCTCCTGTCCTCCGCCTTGCGCCGCAACGATCTGCAGCTTGCCCAGGCAGCGATGCGCGAAGCCGTGGAGCACATCGAGCAGGAGATCGGCAACCTACGGGCGATCATCACCGAGCTGCGCCCGGCCGCGCTGGACGAGCTCGGGCTGAGGACGGCGATCGAGGCGCTGCTCGACCGCCACCGCGAGCAGAGCGGGTTCGAGATCGACGACGAGCTTACGCTGCCCGGACCCTCGAGCGGCTCCGGACATCTGGAGGGGGAGCTCGAGACCGCCGTCTACCGGCTCCTGCAGGAGGCGCTCACCAACGTCGCCAAGCATGCCGGCGCGCAGCACGTGCGCGTCGCGGTCGGCGAGTCGGGCAGTGAGATCCTCATCGAGGTGCAGGATGACGGCGCCGGGTTCGACCCCGCGAGCGCGAGTCAGGGCTTCGGGCTGGCGGGCATGCGCGAGCGGGTGAGCCTGGCCGCCGGCACGCTGGAGATCGAGTCCGGCGAGCGGGGCACGCTGATCGTGGCTCGCCTGCCGGCACGCCGTAGTGAGCAGCCGGGCGAGCGCGTGCTCAGAGGAGACTCTGCTGAGCAGGCCGCGTCATAGCGTCTTCCGTGGCGCATACCCTCAGGCGGGGCGCAATGCGCGGACTGACGTAGCGCTCCCCGTGCGCGGCGGCGCGTACCGCCTGGAGCAGCTCCTGGTCCGCGAGCTGCTTGGTGACGCAGCCGAGCGCGCCCACCGCGAGCACGCGCATGGCGAACGCCGGGCTGTCCTCCATCGTCATCATCACGATCTGAGTCTGCGGCTCGCGCTCGCGTAGCGGGGCGATCGCATCGATGCTCGAGCCGCCGGGCAGCCTGAGATCGTGCACGAGCACATCCGGGCGCTGCTCGTGCACACAGCTCGCGACCGACGCTAGGTCAGCGACCTCGGCGACGACCTCGACATCCTCCTCGGCGTCCAGCAGTCGCCGCACCCCGCGGCGCATCAGCACGTGATTCTCGGCCAGCACGACGCGGATCGTCGATCCACTCAAGACGCCCGTGTCGGGCTCGGCGCGAACCGGCGCAAGCGGCGGAATCACAGTCATCGTTGCACGCTAGCCTCCGCGAGCGCCGCCATCTTCCGTGCAAACACGTGGATTTGCGTGTGGCAAAGCACTGACTCTCACACTGACCCTCGCGCGCGGCCGGCCGTCGCGTGAGCCGGCTTCAGCGCGGGTATGCCGTCGAGAGGCCCCGCGCGCGCGTCGATGTCGAGCGGGCCTGGGTCACCTCCGAGCAGAGGGTCACAGTGCCCTGAACGCCGGCTCTGACGCCCAGCAGCAGAGCCCGCAGAGCCGGCGCGCGGCCCGGCATCGGGTGCACCAGCTCCAGCTCGAGCTTGTGAGCGGCGTCCGAGGCGCCAATGAAGCCGAACATCCCGAGCGACCCGGCGAGCATGTGCGCGGCGCGCTCGGCCTCGCGCCTGAGATCGGCGTCGAGACACCCGCCCGCGAGCGCCGCGAGCGAGCGCTCGATCAGGTCGATCCGATCGTGCACCCGATCGTGCTGGTGCGCCCAGACCGAGCGCAGCGCCTGCACCGTCCACGCGCGCGCCCGGTCGGACTCGCTGGTCCGCGTCGAGCGCAGGGCGGTTTGCATGGGAGCGGTTTGCATGGGAGTGACTTGTGCGTGTGCAGTTTGCGCGGGGCTGATTTGCATAGAACTCAGATCAGATCGACAGGCGCCACCGGGGCCGCGAGGGGGAGGGACCGCAGATCGGCTGCGGGGAAATACTGACCGCACTGTCGCGACAGGCGCCGTTAAAGACATGACATGGTCGCGATCAGCCCTGCCCAGAGCGCTCTCGCGGGCTCGCGCGCGCGCGGGCGCGAGCGCAGGCTCACACGGGCCCATGTGGCGAGGCTCGCGCTCGGCGCGCTGCTGCTGGCGTATGTGAGCTGGCAGCTGTTTCACTGGCTGCCCGGCCGCCAGCAGCTCGGCCAGCTGTTCCTGCCGCTGTTCGACCTGATCGCCATCGCGGCCGCGTGGGGGGCCTGGCGACGCTGCGCGGCTGCGCCCGGGCTGCGCAGGTTCTGGATGCTGATCGGCGCCGCGATCCTGGCGGAGCTGATCGCCGACGTGATCCTGTCCGGGTATGACATCGCGTATGACCGGCCGCCGTTTCCCACGCCCGCGGACGCGTTCTTCCTGTCCTTCTATGCGCTGCTGCTGGTGGCGCTCCTGTCCGTCCCCGTGGCGCGCATGACGCGGGCGGCGCGCGTGCGCATGGCGCTCGACGGCGCGACGATCGTGCTCGGCGGCGGGGCGCTCGTGTGGTACTTCGTGCTCGGACCCACGGTGCTCTCCACCGGAGAAGACCTGCTGGCGAAGACCGTCTCGATGGCCTACCCGATCTGCGATCTGGTGCTGCTGGGCGGCGTGGCGGTGGTGCTGGGGCGCCACAGCCCCGCGGCGCTGCGCGTGCCGCTGCTGTGGATCGCCGCCGCGATGCTGCTGACCGTCGTCGCCGACACCGTCTACGGGTACGGGGTTCTGCACAGCACCTACACGGCGGGGGACCCAATGGACACGCTGTACGTATTGGAGTACTGCGCCCTGGCGCTGGCCGCGCTCACGCAGCGCCCGGTGCGCGAGGGCGATCCCCGCGCCTGCGCGCAGGAGACCGGGCGGCGCTACCGGGTCGCGTCCTGGCTGCCATACATCGGCCTGACGGTCGGCTTCGGGGTGCTGCTGGGCGCCACCCTTGGCCACGCGTTCTTCCCCGACCTCAGCCTCGTGCTGATCGTGATCGCCCTGGCCGCGCTGGTGGCCGCCCGCCAGTTCCTGGCTCGGCGCGAGCTGGACAAGGTGCAGGCCGAGCTGCGCAAGAGCGAGCGCATCAAGGACGAGTTCGTCTCGGTCGTCGGCCACGAGCTACGCACTCCCCTGACATCGATCCGCGGCTCGCTCGGCCTGCTGGCGGGGGGCTTGGTCGGCGAGCTTCCAGAGGACGCCGCGAACATGGTGGCGCTGGCGATCGACAACACCGACCGGCTGGTGCGGCTGGTCAACGACATCCTCGACGTCGAGCGCATGGACTCGGGCCATTTGCCGCTGCAGCGCGCGCCCGTGGGAGTCGCGGAGCTGGTGCGCTCCTCCGCGCAGGCGCTGCAGGAAACGGCCGCACGGGCCGGCGTGCGACTGCGCACCGATGTGCAGGAGCTCAGCGTGTGCGCCGACGCAGATCGCGTCGTGCAGACGCTCGTCAACCTGCTCGGCAACGCGATCAAGTTCTCACCGCGCGAGAGCCTCGTGACGGTCACGGTCGGCCGCGGCGATGGGTGTGCCCTGTTCTCCGTCACCGACAGCGGTAGGGGCATACCTGCCGACCAGCTCGACGCGATCTTCGAGCGCTTCAACCAGGTCGACATCTCCGACGCCCGCGAGAAGAGCGGCAGCGGTCTCGGCCTGGCCATCGCCCGCGGCATCGTCGAGAGCCACGGCGGGCGCCTCTGGGCCGACAGCGCCCCAGGGCAGGGCAGCAGCTTCCGCTTCACGCTCCCGCTCGCGGGCGCGGGCGCCCCCTGCTCGGCCGGCGTGCCTACGCCAGGCGAGCTGAGCGCAGGGCTCAGCGAGGCCGCGGCGTGTCTCGACACCGGCGACGGCGCAGTGGCCGCAGAGCCCGTCCGGGAGCATTTCGAGCACGCGCAGAGCGCCGGACCCATGCAGGCCCCGCGATGAGCCCACGCCTGCTGCTCGTGGAGGACGATGAGAGCATCCGCGCAATCGCCCGCCTGGGCCTCGAACGCATCGGCGGCTGGACGGTCGTGCCGGCCGCGTGCGGCGAGGCGGCATTGCGGGCCGCCCGCGAGAACGGGCCGCTCGACGCGGTACTGCTGGACGTGATGATGCCCGGCATGGATGGGCCCTCCACGCTTCGGCGGCTGCGAGCCGAGGGGCTCCCGGCGCGGGTGCCCGTCGTATTCCTGACCGCCAAGGCGCAGAGCGCGGACAGGCGAGGCCTGGAAGGTCTCGGCGCGGCCGGGGTGATCGCCAAGCCGTTCGACCCGCTCACCCTGCCGGACGAGCTCGCGCGGCTGCTCAGCACACCCTGACGCGCCACTCCCGGGGCCGCTCGACGTCCGGGGCCGCTCGACACCACGATGCGCGTCCCCGCCGGCAGCGAACCCACCTCGTGCGAAAGGGTCACACCATTTGTTACACTGATTCGTATATTCACATGAGCCTGCATCGTGTCCAGCGCGTGCATACGGTGGTACGCTGTCAAGGTGGAAGAGGCCTGGGATGTGGAACTCCGGCCTGATGCATAAGGGCCACCAGGAGCGCGTCACCGCCGCTGAAGCCGAGCCCGCGGCCCGGTTACGTGAGCTTGCGATGCATACGGCTCTGCTGGAGCTCTTGCCGGACGCGATCGTGGGGGTCGGCCGCGACGGTGAGATCGTGCTGGTCAATGCCCAGGTGGAGGCGCTGTTCGGGTACGCGCGGGAGGAACTGGTCGGGCAGCCGGTGGAGGTGCTGGTGCCCGAGCGCTTCCGCGACTCGCATCGCTCCGTCCGGGCGGGATACTTCGCCGATCCCCGCACGCGGCCGATGGGCGGCGGGCTGGAGCTGTTCGGGCGCCGGCGCGACGGCGGCGAGTTCCCCGCCGAGATCAGCCTGTCGAGCATCGAGACCGATGACGGCACGCTGGTGATCGCCGCCATCCGTGACGTCAGCGAACGCGTCGTGGCCGCCCGCGAGCGCGAGCGGCTGGAGGCGGACGCGGAACGGCAGCGGCTGCAGAACCAGCTGCACCAGGCCCAGCGCCTGGAGAGCCTCGGGCAGCTGGCGGGCGGGATCGCCCACGACTTCAACAACCTGCTGGCGGTGATCATCAACTACGCGGCGTTCGTGGCCGACGACCTGAACGCCACGCCGATCACCGACAAGGACCGCCAGGAGATGAGCGAGGACGTCGAGCAGATCAGCCTCGCGGCGGAGAAAGCCGCGCACCTGACCCACCAGTTGCTGGCGTTCGCCCGCCGCGAGATCGTCCAGCCGGCGATCGTCAACGTCAACGACACGGTCAGCGACGTCGAGCAGCTGCTGCGCCGCACGCTCGGGGAGCACGTCGAGCTGCACAGCTCGCTGGCCGCGAATCTGCAGGCCGTGCTCATCGATCCGGGGCAGCTGGAGCAGATCCTGGTCAATCTCGCCGTGAACTCGCGCGATGCGATGCCCGACGGCGGCGTGCTGAGGATCGACACCGTCAACATGGACATCGACGAGGACGACGTCACATCGCAGCCCGAGCTCTCACCCGGCCCCCACGTTCGCCTGCGCGTCAGCGACACCGGCGTGGGCATGCCCCCCGAGACGGCGCAGCGAGCGTTCGATCCGTTCTTCACGACCAAGCCGCCCGGCCAGGGAACCGGCCTGGGGCTGGCGACCGTCTACGGGATCGTCCAGCAGGCGAACGGACGCGCGCAGATCTACTCCGAGCCCGGTGTCGGGACGACGTTCACGGTGCTGCTGCCGGCGACCGATCGAGCGAGCTCGCCCGGCGCATCGCGGTCCGAGCCCCAGATGACCCACGGCGAGGAGACGATCCTGCTCGTCGAGGACGAGCAGGCGCTGCGCGAGGTCACCCGTCGCATCCTGGCCGGCGCCGGCTATGAGGTGATCGTCGCGGCGAGCGGTCCCGAGGCGATCGAGGCGGCGGACGGGCACACAGGTCCGATCGACCTGCTGCTCAGCGACGTGATCATGCCGCAGATGCCCGGGCCGCAGCTGGCCGAGAAGCTGCTGGTGGAGCGGCCGTCGGTGCGCGTGCTGCTGATGTCGGGATTCGCCCAGCCGATCCTCGACTCCGGCGGGTACCTGGGCGACGGCATGACGCTGATCGAGAAGCCATTCACCAGACTCTCGCTGCTGGCGAAGGTCGCCCAGGCCCTCGAGCGTACGGGGTGATGGCAAGTGCCCGAGCTGCTGATAGTCGACGACGACGCCGCACTGCGGCGCTGGGAGGAACGGGTCATGCGCGACCAGGGCTACTCCTGCGACAGCGCGGGCGACGCGAGCACCGTGCGCGAGCAGCTGCAAAAGGGCTCATACAAGCTCGCGCTGCTCGACGTGAACATGCCCGGCGAGTCCGGCATCGAGCTGCTCTCCCACATCCGCCGCGCCCATCCCGAGGTGGCGGTGCTGATGGTCACCGGCGAGGACAGCGTCGAGCTGGCGATGACGGCGATCGAGCAGGGCGCGTACGGCTACCTGATCAAGCCGGTCGGGACGGGTGAGCTGCTGATCAACGTGGCCAACGCGCTGCACCGCCGGCGCGGCGAGCTGCAGAACCACCGCCTGATGGCGCGCCTGCGGGCCACCGCGGACGAGCGCGGCCATGAGCTCGAGGAGGCGCTGCAGGACCTCGAGCTGTCCGAGACCAAGGTGTGGGTCTCGCAGGCGGAAACGATATTCCGGCTGGCTCGAATCGTCGAGTTCCGCGACGAGGAGACCGGGCATCACCTGCACCGCATGAGCTCCTACTGCGAGATCCTGGCCCGGCTGATGGGGTATGACGAGCAGCACTGCGAGCTCATGCGGCTGGCGAGCCAGCTGCACGACGTCGGCAAGGTCGCGGTGCCGGACAGCATCCTGTTCAAGCGCGGCAAGCTCACGCCCGAGGAGTTCGAGCTCATCAAGGGTCACGCCGAGACGGGGTTTCAGATGCTCTCGGGCTCGGCCTCGGAGGTCGTGCAGATGGGGGCGCTGATCGCCCGCACCCACCAGGAGCGCTGGGACGGAGCGGGCTATCCCCGGAGCTTGGCCGGCGAGGAGATCCCGCCGGAGGGACGCATCGCCGCCGTGGCCGACGTGTTCGACGCGCTCACCAGCGACCGCGTGTATCGCCCCGCGCTGCCCGTCAGGTCGGCGACCGAGATGATGCGCGGAGAACGTGGCAGTCACTTCGATCCGGACATGCTCGACGCGTTCCTCGGGGCGATGCCCGAGATCGAGGTCATCCGGCGGGCGTATGCCGATTGAGCCTCTCCGATTGAGCCTCTCCGATTGCGACATTGAGCTGGCCGAGCGTGAACGGCTTGATGAGGACCGCCGCGAACACGATGCCGAGCTCGGCGAGCTCGGGGGGCGCGGCGGCGACGCTGGCGCAGATGATCGGCAGAGATGGATCGATCAGATGGGCGGCCTGGGCGAGCACCCTGCCGATCGGGGCGGCCGGCTCGACCACGAACACGTCCGCGCTCCTCAGCTGCTCGGGAGAGGGGGCCCTGACCGCGATCGGCTCATGGCCCAGGCGCTGCACCATGCGCTCCAGCAGTCGCCGGACGTCGTCGTGGGGCTCGCTGATCAATATTCGCGCCATGCGAGGATGATCGGCGGGACAGGTGGGAATGCGGGTGTCGGCCGGTATGAGCGGCGTATGAGGCGTCGCGCTCCGAGAACCGGGCCTGCCGGAGAGCGGCGATGAGCCGCGCGGGCAGTCGTACCCGGCTACTGGTGATCGACGACGACGAGGTCATGCGGGAGCTGCTGCGCGGCGTGCTCGAGCGCGCCGGACACGAGGTGCGCGAGGCCGCCGACGGACGCGCGGGGCTGCGCGAGCTGTACTCGGCGAGGACCGATCTGGTGATCCTGGACGTGGGGATGCCCGAGCTGGACGGGTGGGCGACCCTGGAGCGCATCCGTGACATGAGCGAGGTGCCCGTGCTGATGCTGACCGCCCGCGAGACCGAGCTCGAGCGCGTGCGCGGCCTGCGGGGCGGCGCCGACGACTACGTGGTCAAGCCGTTCGGCCACCAGGAGCTGCTCGCGCGCGTGGCGGCGCTGCTGCGACGCGCCGGCGGCGAGCGGCCCTCCGAGCGGGAGATCTACGCCGACTCGCGCCTTCAGGTCGACGTCGCCCAGCGCACGGTTCGCTACGGCGGGCGCGAGATCGGGCTGACGCCGCTGGAGTTCCGGCTGCTGATGGCGTTCGTGCACAACCCCAACCAGGTGCTCAGCCGCGATCAGCTGCTGGAGCTGGTCTGGGGGGACTCGCTGGGAGTCTCCGGAGAGCAGGTGAAGCTGTACGTCGGGTACCTGCGCCGCAAGCTCGACCCGGCGGCGGCGCACAGCACCCCGATCGAAACGGTGCGCGGCTTCGGCTACCGCTACCGGCGCGGATGAGCGCCGCCCGCCGTCGCTAGGACGTGTCCCGCCGCGCGCGGTAGTGCTCGCGCCAGATCAGCTTGTAGATGGGGATGCGGCGCGGTAGGTCCCTGATGCCGGGCAGCACCGGGATGCAGATGAACCCGATGCTGAGGACCGTCATGATGAGCATCACGAGTAGGTCCGCGTTTTCGGAGTTCTTGAACGGTTCGACCTGATACCACAAGGCGTACAGCCACAGCCACGCCTGGCCCGGGTAGCTGCCGGTCTCGTTCATCATGCCCCATTCGTCTCCGCCCAGGTGCTGTTCTTCGGCCTTCTTTGACAGCGTTTCGCCGTCGGCCAAGAACAGCAGCGTCTTGGTGTAGTCGGTCTGGAAGAAGCGAGTGCCGACGATCAGGTCTCCTTCCACGTCGCCGCTCTGGGCGATAATGAGGAGTTCGTTCATCAGCGTCTGCACCGGCCCGTATTCGCCGGCGGCGACCTTGACCGTGCCATCGGGGCCGGCCGAGGCCTTTTCCAGCGCCTTGGAGTAGTTTGCGGTCCATTCCGACTGCGTCTTGGCGGGCGCCGCCTGGTAGGCGGTGAGCAACCTGTGCAGCGGGGCGTTGCCGGGCTCGGAGGCCTCGACTTTCAGCGGGTCGAGCGCGAATTCGTTGGCCGTGTCGATCGGATGGCTGACGCCGAGCCATTTCTGTGGACGCAGGAACCACGCCTGCTGACCCAGGCCATTGTGGTTGTACGGCGGGCCGTATTCGGCCGTTCCGCTCGTGCGATCGAGCTCGGCGGTGGCGGTGGTCTGGAAGTCGACCGGCAGCTGGCGCGACCACTGTTCGATCGAGAGCGGCGGATCGTTCGGCGAGGAGAACAGCACGGCGAGCAGCACCGCCAGCACCGTGATGACGCCGACGGCGATGCACAGCTCTTTGACCAGGTCATAGGGCGCGTAGGCGCCTTTCCACGGCTGCGTCTTGTCGCGCGACCACAGCAGCCGGCCGAGGCGGCTCATGACTGCGCCCCCGCCGGCGCCGACGGGGCGTCTGCGCCCGGTGGCGGAGGCGGCGCACCGCCGACTCGCCTGTCGAGCTCGAACGGCGGGACGACGCCGTTGTGGCGCACGAGCAGGATGTGCCCCGTCACGAGCGCGACCACCGCAAGGGGCAGCAGCAGCACGTGGTAGCTGTACATCTGGCCGAAGTTCATGACGTTGAAGAAGGCGCCGATGCCGGTGGCGTTCATCGCATCCTTCGACTGCGTGGAGATCCACTGCGCGTCGAAGTTCTGCTGGGAGACGTAGCCGGTCAGCGCCGTCGGGATAGCGATCAGGAACGTGATCGCCCCCGTCACCCACGTGCGTGTGCGCCCGCCGCGCCAGGCGGCCATCCAGTACTTGCCCCACAGATGCACGACCATCGTGAAGAAGAACAGCTCGACGCTCCACATGTGAATGCTGTTGAAGAAGTGTCCGATGCCGGTGTGGAACCACCAGGACGGGCCCTTCAGGGACAGGATCACGCCCGAGCCGATGATCACGACGAGCGAGGCGATCGCCGCGACCCCGAAGATGTAGATCCAGGAGGCGACGTATGTGGGCTGGCCGTCGGGCAGCAGCTTCTCGGGAGGCATCGCTCGCACCGCGGCTTCCCTGACGCGCACGGTCCACGTATCGGGGTGCGACGCAGGGGCGCCCTCGGTGGGCCGCGGGGGTGCGACGCTCATGACGATGCACCTCCCCGCCTGCGCGCCGCCGCACCCGGGAACGGCAGCAGGATCGCCAGGAAGAACACCAAGAACATCAAACCGATCACCACAACATTGGCCACCGACAGGTGGATGAATTCCCAGTCCACCGTATGAGCCGGATGATTCAGATTGAAAACCGCTGCAGCCAGGATGCTCACCAATACTTCCCCTCTGGAGTGGGACGACGTGATTCGATCCGCGAACCCTATGTGGCGGCCCGGCGGAACGCGTCCGTAGAAACCACCCATATCGGATGGATGAGTCATACCAGTCCATGTCATACAGTCTGAGGATGCCTGAGCGTACGCCCCCGGGGCCCGCGCACCCCGGCCTCTATCTCAGCCACCCGGCGTGCCTGGAGCACGATCCGCGGGCGCACATGCCCGAGCATCCCGACACGCCCGAGCGCCTGCGGGAGATCGAGCGCGCGCTCACCGCGCTCGACTGGCTGGGCTGGGAGCGGCGCACCGCCCCGCCCGCCGAGGAGGCGCAGCTGGAGCTGGTGCACTGCGCCCGTCACATCGAGCGGATCAGGGAGCTCTCGCTGGCCGGGGGCGGCGCGATCGACGCCGACACGTTCGTCGGCGAGCCCTCCTACCGCGCCGCGCTGCACGCCGCCGGGGGCGCGTGTGAGATGACCCGCGCGCTGCTGGCCGGCGAGTCGGCGCTGGGGTTCTGCGGCGTGCGCCCCTCCGGCCACCACGCCGAACCCGACCGGGCGATGGGGTTCTGCCTGTTCAACAACGTCGCGCTCGCCGCCGCCTTCGCCATCGCGGAGCTGGGCGCGCGGCGGGTGTTCGTGCTCGACTGGGACGTGCACCACGGCAACGGCACCGCCGAGGCGTTTCGCCGCCGCTCAGACGTCCTGTTCGCGAGCATCCACCAGTCCGGCATCTACCCCGGCAGCGGGCCGCTCAGCGACGCCGGCTCCGGTCCCGGCGAGGGCTACACGATCAATCTCCCCGTCCCCTCGGGCTCGGATGAGACCCTGTGGCTGTCGCTGCTCGAGCACATCGTCCTGCCCGCCGCGGCCGCGTTCGAGCCCGATCTCGTGCTCGTCTCCGCCGGCTACGACGCCCACCGCGCAGACCCGCTCGCCGGCTGCCGCCTGGAGACGTCCTCGTTCGCGCGGATGGCCCGTCACGTCCGCGATCTCGCGCGCGAGCGCTCGATCCCGCTCGGAGCGGTGCTCGAGGGCGGCTACGCGCCCGCCGTCCTGGGCGAGTGCGTCGCTGGGACCCTCACCGCGCTCGCCGACGAGACGCCCGCCGAGTCCGCCGCGCCCGAGCCGTTCTTCACCGCGCGCGCCGCCTCCCACGTCGGTCATTACTGGCCGCTGTGAGCAGCGATGCCCCCAGCCCGAGCGAGATCGTCCAGCTGCGCGACGGCTCGCACGTGACCCTGCGTCCCGCAACCGCCGGCGACGAGGCGGCGCTGCGCTCGTTCCTGTCGGGCCTGTGCCTGGAGGCCCGGCGTCTGCGGTTCTTCTCAGGAGCCGCCGACATCAACTCCGTGGCGCACTGGGCGACCGCCACCGGTCCCGACCGCTACGGGCTGATCGCCCACGACCGCACCGGCGCGATCGCCGGCCACGCCACCTACGTCCAGCTCGACTCCGCGCGCGGGCTGCCCACGCGCGCGGAAGTCGCGGTCGAGGTCGCCGACGATCTGCACGGTCGCGGACTGGGGACGATCCTGATCGAGCGCCTGGCCGCCATCGCCGAGCGGCGCGGCATCGCGCGCTTCCTCGCCGAGGTCCTGCCCGAGAACCAGGCGATGCTGGACGTGTTCCGCGACGGGTTCGACGCGCGCCCGCACTTCCACGACGGCGTCGACTCAGTCGAGTTCCCCACCTCGGCCTGGCGTCTGGCGCGGCGGGTGCGACAGGGGCCCGCTCCGTGAACGACAATGCAGCCGTGACCGACGATTCGACCGGTCCCCTGTCCGCCGAGGAGCTTCAGGCGCTGCACGCCTACTGGCGCGCGGCCAACTACCTGTCGGTCGGGCAGATCTACCTGCTCGCCAACCCGCTGCTGCGCGAGCCGCTGAGGATCGAGCACACAAAGCCCCGGCTGCTCGGCCACTGGGGCACGACGCCCGGGCTGAACTTCGTCTACGCGCACATGAACCGCGCGATTCGCGCGCACGAGTTGAACGCGATCTACGTGACCGGACCGGGACACGGCGGTCCGGGGCTGGTGGCGAACACCTATCTGGAGGGCACCTACACCGAGGTCTACCCCCACATCGGCCGCGACGAGGAGGGGCTGCGCAGGCTGTTCCGGCAGTTCTCCTTCCCCGGCGGCATCCCCAGCCATGTCGCCCCCGAGACGCCCGGCTCGATCAACGAGGGCGGCGAGCTGGGGTACTCGCTGCTGCACGCCCACGGCGCGGTGTTCGACAACCCGGACCTGCTGGCGTGCTGCGTGATCGGCGACGGCGAGGCGGAGACCGGCCCGCTGGCGGCAAGCTGGCACTCGAACAAGTTCCTGAACCCGGTCCGCGACGGGGCGGTGCTGGCAGTGCTGCATCTGAACGGCTACAAGATCGCCAACCCCACCGTGCTCGCGCGGATTCCCGAGCACGAGCT
>CABEDD010000172.1_pt1 | contig 15534 bp, 13 predicted proteins | sample 3132901 | NCBI WGS metagenome assembly CABEDD01 (sample SAMEA5534329, study PRJEB31848) | metagenome | biome: tundra; feature: field; material: soil | place: USA | collected 2013-05 | depth 0.15 m
CTATCTGGTTCAGGGGACCCTGTACTCCGACGTGATCGAGTCCGGCGGGGGGACGGGGGCGGCGACGATCAAGTCCCATCACAACGTCGGCGGATTGCCCGAGGATCTGTCCTTCGAGCTCATCGAGCCGCTGCGGGCGCTGTTCAAGGATGAGGTGCGCGCCGTGGGCGCCGAGCTGGGGCTGCCCGAGAAGCTGGTCTGGCGCCAGCCGTTTCCCGGGCCGGGACTCGCGATCCGGATCGTCGGCGGCGAAGCGACCAAGGAGCGGCTGGACGTGCTGCGCGAGGCCGATCACATCCTGCAGGAGGAGATCCGCCGGGCCGGGCTGTATCGCGAGCTGTGGCAGTCCTTCTGCGTGCTGCCCGACGTTCGCACCGTCGGCGTGCAGGGGGATGAGCGCACGTACGGGTACGTGGTCGTGATCCGCGCCGTAACGAGCGATGACGCGATGACCGCCGACTGGGCACGGCTGCCGTACGACCTGCTCGAGACGATCGCCTCGCGCATGATCAACGAGCTTCGCGAGGTCAACCGCGTGGTCTTGGACATAACCTCAAAGCCACCCGGCACCATCGAGTGGGAGTAACCCAGGCCTAGTCTCGTCGCCCCTCGCGGCGTCCTCGGTCGCTCGCGTGCATAGCACGCCACGCTCCCTGCGTCCTGGCGAGGAACGACGATCCGTCGGCCTGGACGTGTACTTACGGCTAAGCCCGGTTTCGCCTATGATGTCGCCTGCGCCGCGCGCTGACGTGCGGCTTTTTTCACGCGATGACACCTGCGGCCCCATCAACCTCAACACCCTCGGCCAAGACATACGTGGCCAAGCCCACCGATCGCGAGCGCAACTGGCTGCTCGTCGATGCCAACGGCAAGACGCTCGGTCGGCTGGCGACGCAGATCGCCGATCTGCTGCGGGGCAAGCGCAAGCCCGAGTACACGCCGCACATCGACACGGGCGATTTCGTCGTCGTGATCAACGCCGAGAAGGTTCACGTGACGGGCAACAAGCGAGCCGACAAGCGCTACTACCGCCACTCCGGCTATCCGGGCGGGCTCAGGTCGCGCACGTTCGAGGAGATGCAGGCCAGGAGGCCTGAGGAGATCATCAGGCTGGCCGTGAAAGGCATGATGCCCCGCAACAGGCTCGCGCGCAGGCAGATCACCAAGCTCAAGATCTACGCCGGTCCTGAGCATCCGCACACGGCGCAAAAGCCGCAGACACTGGAGATTGAGGCATAAGCATGGCCGACGAGCCCGAGACACCCGAGACGCCCGCCGAGGAGACCCCGGCGCAGGACACGCCAGCAGGGGAGGCACCCGCCGAGCACGCCGTCCCGACTGAGGAGGCGAGCGAGATCGCCGGATCTGCGGAGGACGCCCCGCTGGAGGCGTTCGAGGAGGCCCAGGAGCGCCCCGAGGCCGCCGAGCTCGTCGAGGAGGCCGTGGCGGAGGAGGTTGCTGAGGAGATTGTCGAAGAGGCCGTGGCGGAGGAGGTTGTCGAGGAGGCCGTCGCTGAGGAGGTTGTCGAGGAGGCTGTCGCTGAGGAGGTTGTCGAGGAGGCCGGGGCGGAGGAGATTGCCGAGGAGGTTGTCGCGGAGGCTGTCGAGGCCGAGGAGTACGAGGAGGAGATCGACGAGGAGCCCCCACCGCGCGAGAAGCCGGCGGTTCCGGGAGCGCATCTGGAGGTGGACATCGTCCCCGAGGGCGTGGATCCGCTGGGTCGCGGCATCGATCTCGCTGACCCGTATGCGAGCGTTGCCAAGGCGTATGAGGAGATCGAGGCCGCCGAGGCCGAGGACGAGCTGAATGAGGACGAGGAGGCGCTCGCCGAGCCGATCTCGACCGCGGCGATCGATCTCGCCTCGGGGGCGAGATACCGGGCGACCGGCAAGCGCAAGACCGCGATCGCGCGCGTGACGCTGCGCCCGGGCACCGGCACGTATCTCGTCAACGGGCGTGTCCTGGAGGAGCACTTTCCGCGGATCACTCTGCAGCGCAACATCCGCCAGCCGCTGGAGACGGTCGGCTATCAGGAGCGCATGGACGTCGTCGCGCGTCTGCACGGCGGCGGCATCTCCGCACAGGCGGGCGCTCTGCGTCACGGTGTCTCCAGGGCCCTGCTGGAGGCGGACCCCAACCTGCGCGGCGAGCTCAAGCGCCGCGGATTCCTGACGCGCGACTCGCGCGCGAAGGAGCGCAAGAAGGCCGGCCTGAAGAAGGCGCGCAAGCGGCCGCAGTTCTCCAAGCGGTAGAGGGCCCCGCCACACCCGCATTCTCCTCCGGCCGGAAAGCCGCTTCGCGGGCCGGCCGCATGAGAATATCCGCCCTGCTCAGCTGAGATCGCTGCGATCCGTCATCGTTCAAGACCCGAGGTCGAATGTCGTCATACCTAGCGAAATGACTCGCAAGCTGTTCGGCACCGATGGCGTTCGCGGCGTGGCCGGCGAGCTGCTGAGCGCCGAGCTGGCGCTCGGGCTGGCCCAGGCTGCCACGCGCCTCACAAAGGCCGAGCGCCCGCAGGTGCTGATCGTGCGTGACACGCGCGAGTCGGGCGAGATGCTGCAGGCCGCCGTCGCCGCGGGTGTGGCCGCGGCCGGGGGGGACGCGTTGCTCGGCGGCGTGCTGCCGACACCCGCGGCCCCACTTTTGATCGCGCGCTATGACTTCGACCTCGCCGCCGTGCTGTCGGCTTCGCACAATCCCTACCAGGACAACGGGATCAAGTTCTTCGGTCCGGACGGCTACAAGCTGAGCGACGACACCGAGCTCGAGATCGAGCGCGAGTTGGAGGTCCAAACCGAGCCAAAGAGCCGGACCCCCGGGCATGCGGGCGCGGAGATCCCGCGGATCGGGCGCATCCGTGAGCTGCGCGGCGCCGGCGAGGACTACCTGCGCGAGCTGCACACGCGCTTCGCCGGTCTGGATCTCACGGGCCTGGATGTGCTGCTGGACTGCGCCAACGGCGCCACGTATGAGGTCGCGCCCGAGATGTTCAGGCGGCTCGGGGCGAGCGTCACCACCGTCGCGGACACGCCGGACGGGCGCAACATCAACGCCGGCTGCGGCTCCACGCACATCGAGCGCTTAGCCGAGCAGGTGGTTGCGGGCGGGCATGCGCTCGGGTTCGCGTTCGACGGCGACGGCGATCGCGTGCTCGCGGTGGACGGCGCCGGAGAGATCGTCGACGGCGACGAGCTGATCGCGCTCGCGGCGCTGCACCTGCGCGACGCCGGGCGCCTGCCGGGCAACGGAGTGGTCGTGACGGTGATGACCAACTACGGCTTCCACACCGCGATGGCCGGCGCCGGGATCGAGGTGGCGAGCGCGCAGGTCGGCGATCGCTACGTCCTGGCGGAGCTGCTTGCCCGCGGCTGGACGCTCGGGGGGGAGCAGTCCGGGCATCTGATCGAGCTGTCCTTCAACCGCACGGGCGACGGGATCGCCGGCGCGCTGCTCACGCTCGAGGCGCTCGCGGGCAGCGACCTGCGCGAGCGCGGCGCGATGGCCAAGCTGTCCCAGCGCCTGGTCAACGTGCGCGTTCGCGACCGCGAGGCGCTGCACGACTCCGACGTTGTGAGCGCGGCGGTCCGGGCCGAGGACGAGGCGCTGTCCGGGCGCGGACGCGTGCTCGTGCGCCCGAGCGGCACCGAGCCGCTGGTCCGCGTGATGGTCGAGGCGCCGACGGACGCCGAGGCGCAGGAGGTGTGCGACCGCCTGGTCGACCTGGTCGACCGCGAGCTGGCCTGAGCCTGGTTGTCCTCCTCTCTCTCTCTCTCTTCCGCTTCCTCCCACGCCCCACGACCTGGATAAGAGTCCAGTCGCCCAGGCTGCACGGAGAACCGCTGATATCTTCGACCGATGTGCGGGATCATCGGCTACGTCGGTAATCGTCCGGTTCGCGAGCTGCTGCTCGGCGGGCTGAGGCGGCTGGAGTACCGGGGGTATGACTCGGCCGGTATCTCCGTCATCGAAGACGGCCGCATCGAGTCGGTTCGCGCCGTCGGCAACCTCGGCGCGCTGCAGGGCAAGCTGGACCGGCAGGACGCCGCTGCCGCCGCACGCGAGGAAGGCGCGGTGGCCGTCGTCGCAAGACCCGCCACGACCGGCATCGGCCACACGCGCTGGGCGACCCATGGGCGGGTCAGCGAGGCCAACGCCCATCCTCACTACGACTCCGAGGATCGTCTGCACGTGGTCGTCAACGGGATCGTCGAGAACTACATGGCGCTGAGGGATCGCCTCATCGCCCGGGGTAGCGTGTTCACCTCCGAGACCGACGCCGAGGTGATCGCGCACCTGATCGCATCCCACTACGACGGCGACCTCCCCAGCGCCGTACGCGCCGCCTACGCGGAGCTCGAGGGCCATTATGCGTTCGTGGCGATGAGCCTGGACGAGCCCGAAACGCTCGTCGGCGCGCGCCGCGAGTGCCCGCTGATCGTCGGCCGCGGCGAGGGCGAGCAGTTCGTCGCCTCGGCGGTGCCCGCGTTCCTGGCTCAGACCAGGGAGGTGCAGTTCCTCGACAACGACGAGATCGTCGTGCTGCGCCCCGACGGTGTCACGATCACGACCCCCGCGGGCGAGGAGCTGAAGCGGGTGGTCGAAACGGTCGACTGGGACGAGGACACGGCCGAGAAGGGCGGGTATGAGACGTTCATGCTCAAGGAGATCCACGAACAGGCCGACGCGGTCGCCGAGACGATCGCCGATCGCACGGCAGGCGGGGACGGCGTGGACCTGGACGAGGCGGGCGCGCTGGACGAGGCGCTGCTCTGCGATGTGCGCCGGATCGTGGTCGTCGCCTGCGGCACCTCCTACCACGCGGGCCTGATCGGGCGCTACGCGATCGAGGAATGGGCGCGGCTGCCGGTCGAGATGGACATCGCCTCGGAGTTCCGCTACCGCAACCCGGTGCTGGGAGCAGGCGATCTCGTGGTCGGGATCAGCCAGTCCGGGGAGACCGCCGACACGCTCGCGGCGATGCGGATGGCACGCGAACGTGGCGCGCGGGTGCTGGCGATCACGAATGTGATGGGCTCGCAGGCCACCCGCGATGCCGACGGCGTGCTGTTCACGCGCGCGGGCCTGGAGATTGGGGTGGCGGCGACGAAGACGTTCCTGTGCCAGGTCGCGGTCATGTATCTGCTGGGCCTGCGCCTGGCCCAGCTGCGCGGCACGCTTGAGCCGCAGCGTGTCACCGAGCTGGTCGCAGAGCTCAAGCGCCTGCCGCACTGCATCGCCGAGCTTACGGGCGAGGCCGCGGCTGGTGGCGCGTCGGATACGGATGGGGTTGAGGAGCAGGTGCGGGCGATCGCCGACGCCAACTGGCGCAGCGAGTTCTTCCTGTACATCGGCCGCCACGTCGGCCTGCCGGTCGCGCTGGAGGGAGCGCTGAAGCTGAAGGAGATCTCCTACATCGCCACCGACGCCTACGCCGCCGGCGAGATGAAGCACGGTCCGATCGCCCTGCTGGATGAGCAGACCCCGGTCGTCGCGGTCGCCACCGACTCGCCCGTGCTGGAGAAGATCGTCTCCAACATGCAGGAGGTCCGCGCGCGCGGCGCTCACGTGATCGCGATCGCCACCGCCGGCAACGAGCGGATCTCCGACTACGCCGACTCCGTCATATACGTGCCGGCGGTCGATTGGATGCTGCAGCCGATCCTCGCCGTGATCCCGCTGCAGCTGCTCGCCTATGAGATCGCGCGCCGGCGCGGGCTGAACGTTGACCAGCCGCGCAACCTGGCGAAGACCGTCACGGTCGAGTAGCCAGCGGTCCGCCGGGGACGGCGAGGACTCGGCCGGCTGTGCGCCCGTCCCGGTCCCGAGAAGCCCGGCGTGAGCATCGGGGCGCGACCAATTAGCATCGCTGGTCGTGGAACCGCTGCCCGAGTGGCTGACGCCCCTGCCCGACGCCGCGCGCATGCGCGCGATCGATCGCTGGGCGATCGATGTCCGCGGCGTGCCCTCGCTCGATCTGATGGAGCGCGCCGGCGTCGGCGTCGCGCGCGCGGTCGAGCGGCTCGTCCCCGACGGGCCCGTGGTCGTGGTGTGCGGCTCCGGCAACAATGGCGGCGACGGGCTCGTCGCCGCGCGCCTGTTGCGCGAGGCCGCGCGCGAGGTCACGGTCGTGTGCGCGTCCCCACCGGCCAAGCTGACCGGAGACGCGCTGGCGAGCCTGGAGCGCCTGCCCGGCGAGGCTCCGCTGGATCTCGCTCGGTGTGTGGCCGCGCTCGGCGGGGCGAGCATCATCGTCGACGCGCTGCTCGGCACCGGCTTTGCCGGCGAGCCTCGCGGGACTGTCGGAGAGGCGATCGCGGCGATCGAGTCCTGCTCGGCGCCGGTCGTCAGCGTGGATGTGCCGTCGGGCGTGGACGCCTCCACGGGCGTCGTCTGCGGCGCCGCCGTGCACGCGGCGGTGACCGTCACGTTTCACACCGCCAAGCCCGGCCTGTGGATCCACCCGGGCAAGGCGCACGCCGGCGAGGTCGAGGTGCTCGACATCGGCATTCCCCGGGGCGGCGATCGATCTCCGCTCGGCGCCGGCGCGCCGGCGGGCGAGGGCGTCGCCGACCGTGGCGCGGCCAGCGCGGACTCGGCGAACGAGCACGCGGACGGCTCCGGGGAGATCGGCCTGATCGCGCCCGCGATCCTGCGTCTGCTGCCGCGCAGGGGGGCCGAGTCGACCAAGTTCTCCTCCGGTCATGTCCTCGTCGCCGGTGGCTCGCGCGGTCTGACCGGGGCGCCGCGCATGGCCGCGCTCGGGGCGATGCGCGCCGGCGCGGGCTACGTGACGGCCTGCGTGCCTGCGTCGCTGCAGGCGATCCTCGCCACGGGCGGCCCGCCTGAGCTGATGACCCGCGGTCTGCCGGAGGAGAGCGGTGGACTTGCTCCCGCGGGCATCGAGATCGTGCTCGAGGCCTCCAGGCGCGCAGGCGCGCTCGCGCTCGGTCCCGGGCTGGGGCGCGGCGAGCACGCGATCGCGTTCGCACGGGCCCTCGCCAGCGGTGCCGATGTCCCGCTCGTGCTCGACGCCGACGGCCTGAACGCGCACGCCGGCAGCTTCGGCGCGCACGGCCCCGACCACCTCGACGATCTGGCTGCGCGCGAGGCTGCGACCGTGCTCACCCCGCACCCCGGCGAGCTGGCGCGGCTGCTCGACACCGACACCGCTCAGATCGCGCGCGAGCGCCTGGCCCACGTGCGCCAGGCGGCTGAGCGCGCTCAGGCCGTGGTCGTGCTCAAGGGCGACGACACGCTCGTCGCCGACCCCTCCGGCATGGTCGCCGTCAGCCCCGGCGGCAGTCCCGCGCTGGCGACCGCCGGCACGGGGGATGTGCTTTGCGGGGTGATCGCCGCGCTGCTCGCCCAGGGCCTGCCGCCGTTCGTCGCTGCGGCGGCTGGGGTGCTGCTGCACGTGCAGGCCGGCCGCCTCGCCGCGCGTGCGGTGGGCGCAGCCGAGGGCGTGATCGCGACGGATGTGATCGCCTCGCTCCCGGCCGCACGGACGGTCGCGACATGAGTGGCTCCGCCGCCGCGCGCGCCATGGGCGGTGAGCGCGCCGTTGCATATGTCGATCCGGACGCGGTCGCGCACAACTGCGCTCGCCTGCTGGATGCGCTGGACGGCTCGCGGCTGTGCGCGGTCGTCAAGGCCGATGGCTACGGTCACGGCGCGGTCGAGTGCGCGCTGGCCGCGCTGGGTGCGGGCGCGAGCTGGCTGGCGGTGGCCACGCTTGGCGAGGTCGAGGGGCTGCGCGACGGCGGGATCGAAGCTCCCATCCTGATCATGGGCGCCCTGCGCGACCACGCCGAGCTGGAGCGGGCGATCGAGCTTCACGCCGACCTCACGCTGTGGCGCGAGCGCTCGGTCACGCTGGCATCTGAGGCCGCCGCCCAGGTCTCCGGGGAGGCGCGCGTGCACGTCAAGCTCGACACCGGCATGGGTCGTCTCGGCACCCGCGATCCGGCCGAGGCCTCGCGCGTCCTCACGGCCGCGCTGGCCGCGCCCTGCGTGCGCCTGACGGGCGTCATGACCCACTTCGCCACCGCCGACATGCTCGACGACGACGGCTTCTTCGAGCGCCAGCTCGCCGCGTTCGCCGCCTGGGCGGGCGAGGTCAAGTCCGCGCACCCCGAGGTCCTCGTTCACGCCGCCAACAGCGCTGCCGTCCTGCGCGAGCCGCGCGCCCATCTCGACATGGCCCGCTGCGGCATCGCCATCTACGGCCTCGACCCGTTCGGCGAGGATCCCTTCGCGCACGGCCTCGCGCCCGCGCTCGAGCTGAGCTCCTACATCGCCGAGGTCAAGCTCTGCCGGATCGGCGAGAGCACCGGCTACGGGCGGCGCTACATCGCCGAGCGCCAGGACACCCACATCGGCGTGCTGCCGATCGGCTACGGCGACGGCTTCAGGCGCGCGCTGTCCGGCAATGCCGACGTCCTCATCGCCGGCTCGCGCCTGCCACTGGTCGGGACCGTCAGCATGGACAACGTCGCCGTCGACCTCGGCCCCGACCCCGCGGCGCATGAGCTGTGCGGCGCCGAGGCGGTCCTGATCGGATCGAGTGGCTCCGAGCGGATCACCGCCGAGGAGCTGGCCCGGCGCATGGACACGATCAACTACGAGATCGCCTGCGGCCTGTCCGCGCGCGTGGAGCGCCGTCGCGGGCCGCGAGCGTCCACGGCGGGCCCGTGAGCCGCGACCGATCTGCGGGCGGGACGCCGCCTGGCGGCGACGGCGGCGGCCGGTCCGCGAAGGAGGCCGGATCTGCGAAGGAGGTCGGATCCGCACCCGGCGCACCCGGCGCGCCACCGGCGAGCACCCCTGAGCCCGGTGAGGCGCTGCGCGCCGTGCGCGCCGCCCTGGCAGGCACTGCGGCCTGGCTGGTCGGGGGCGCTCCACGCGATCGGGCGCTCGGGCGCGACACGTTCGACCTGGACATCGTGGTCGACTCCTCGCCGCGGGACGCCGCCCGCGCGATCGCCCGCGCCGCTGGTGGGGCCGCCTGCTTTGAGCTCTCCGAGGAGTTCTCCGGCTGGCGCGTCATCGCGCGCGAGCGGACCTGGCAGGTCGACGTCCAGCCGCTGCGCGGCGGCTCGCTGGCCGCCGACCTGGCGCTGCGCGACTTCACGATCGGCGCGATCGCCGAGCCGCTCGCCGGCGGCGAGCCGGTCTACGACCCCCTCGGAGGGCTGGCCGACCTCGCCGCGTGCCGCCTGCGCATGGCCTCACCGCGTGCGTTCGCGGACGATCCGCTGCGTGTTCTGCGCCTCGTGCGGCTGGCGCTCGACCTCGGCTTCCAGGTCGATCCCGGAACCGCCGCCGCCGCCCTCGCGGCCGCGCCCGAGCTGCGGCGCGTCTCGGGCGAGCGAGTGTTCATGGAGCTGCGCCGCATCATCGCCTCGCCGCGCGTGCTCGACGGCCTTGAGCTGATGGACTCGCTTCAGATCACCGCGGCCGTGCTGGGAGAGCTGGATGCGCTGCGCGGTGTGCAGCAGAGCGGGTTTCATCATCGCGACGTTCATGGCCATACGCTCGAGGTGCTCGACCGCACGATCGCCCTGCAGGCCGACCCCGCCGCCGTCCTCGGCGACACCGAGCTGGCCGGGCCCGTGGCAGCGCTGCTGGCCGAGCCGCTCGCGGACGAGCTCACTCGCGGCGATGCCCTGCGCTGGGGCGCCCTGCTGGCCGATCTTCGATTCCTCGATGCCGCCAAGCCGCTCACCGGCGCCACCGGCCCTGACGGTCGCGTCACGTTCATCGGCCACGACGCCCGCGGCGCCGAGCTGGCGCGTTCGATTCTCGAGCGCCTGCGTGCGAGCGAGCGCCTGCGCGCCCATGTGGCCGCGCTCGTGCGTCATCACCTGCGCCTGGGCTTCCTCGTCCACGAGCCCCAGCCGCTTGCGCGGCGCACCGTGTTCGCCTACCTGCAGGCCACCTCGCCCGTCGAGGTCGACGTCACGCTGCTGTCGATCGCCGATCGTCTGGCTGGCCGATCTCCGATCGGTCGCGGGGATCGCGCCGCCGAGTCGATTGGCAGGCACATCCGTCTCGCCCGCCCGATGCTCGCCGACGCCCTGCGCTGGCGCTCTGTTGGGCCGCCCCCGCCGCTCTGGCGCGGCGACGAGCTGGCGGGCGCCCTGAGCATCCCCACCGGACCACGGCTCGGCGAGATCCTGAGCGAGCTGGCGGCCGCGCAGTACGCGGGGGAGATCTCCACCCCCGAACAGGCCCTCGCCCGCGCTCGCACCTTCCTCGCCACCCAACCATGAGCACCTTCCGTCAATCGCCTACCCTTCGCAGTCGATGACCGACCCGAACTGCATCTTCTGCAAGATCCTCACCGGGGAGCTGCCCGCCACGATCGTCGACGAGGACGAGCGCACGGTGGCCTTCATGGACATCAACCCCGCCACGCGCGGGCACGCGCTGGTGATCCCGCGCACGCATGCACCTGACCTGCTGACCGTCGATCTGGAGGACCTGAACGCGGTCGCGCTCGCCTCCCAGCGCCTGGCGGCGCGCGCCATGGAGCGCCTGTCGGCCGACGGCGTCAACCTCGTCAACTCCTGCGGCGCAGTCGCCTGGCAGACCGTGTTTCACTTCCACATGCACGTCATCCCGCGCTACTCGGGAGACCCGCTGCGCCTGCCCTGGCTCCCCGCGCCGGGCGATTCCGCGGAGATCGCCTCCGCGGCGCAGGAACTCGCCGGCGCGCCGCGAATCTAGATCGACCGCACCATTTCCGACGCGGGCGTGTTCATGACGCATATGCGACGCACATTCATAGCGATCCTGGGGGTTCTCGCGCTGGCGCTGCTGGCGCTGCCGGCGCTCGCGCCCGCGACCCTCACCGAAGTCGGCGTCATCGGCGCGACCACGCCTGAAACCACTCCCAGCTGCCCTGGCACCCCGTGCCTGGCCGTCAGCCGCACGACCGGATTTCAGGTCAAGGTCGGCAGCGCGACCAGCATCCTGTCCGCTCCGCGCGCGGGCACGATCGTCGCCTGGACGATCTCGCTGGGCAAGCCCAGCGCGACCCAGATCAAGTTCTTCGACGCCAACGAGGGTGGCGCCTCGATGGCCGGGATCGCCGTGCTGCGCCCCCAGAAGAAACCCAACCTGACCTACCAGCTGATCTCTCAGAGCCCGCTCGTCAAGCTCGAACCGTACTTTGGCAAGACTGCCCAGTTCCCGCTCGCGAGCACGCTCGAAGTCAAGAAGGGCGACGTCATCGCCCTGACCGTTCCCTCGTGGGCGCCCGCGCTAGCGCTCGGCTTCGCCAACACGACCTCCTGGCGCGCGTCCCGCCCGAAGACGAGCTGCTCGAGCACCTCCACCCAGACAGCGCACACGCAGATCGCCACCAACATCCAGTACTACTGCCTGTATCGCACCGCACGTCTGACCTACAGCGCGACGCTGATCTCCACACCCTAGTGCACTGTTCCTAAAGTGGCTTGCTCCCGCAGGCTAGCTTTGCTGCCAGGATGTCGTTGCAGGTAGAAGCAGCGGCACGAACCCGCGCTCTCTGCAATTCGTCCGACGGGCAGCGCCGGGTGGGTTAACCCGGACACTCGCTTTCGGCTCGAAGGAGGCGTCTCCGGCCAGCGAGGCCGGGCTAGTGCTCCTCGTCCAGAGCAGGCACGTCGGGCCTACACAGGCATCCGAGGCGAGGCCACCGGCACGCCCGTTCGTCCGGGCTGAGGGGGCGACTCGCGAGGGGTCTCTTGTCGCTGTAGTATGCTCGGGACCCGATCGGTCGGCGCGTTACTCTGCAAGACTCATTCCCCCCCGGCTGGAAGCAGGAGGTTCAACCCCGTGTCCAAGCTTCGTTCTCGTTTGACTTACGCCAATGTGGGCGTCACGGTGGCCCTGGTGCTCGCCACCACCGGGCTTGCGGTTGCCTCGATCCCTGCTGGCAATGGGGCCATCTTCGCCTGCTACTCGAAGGGCGGTGGCGCGCTGCGGGTGATCGATACAGCCAAGAATGGTTCTGCCGGCAAGTGCCACAGAAGCGAGAAGGCACTCGCCTGGAACCAGCACGGCATCCAAGGCATCCAGGGCATCCAGGGACTCAAGGGTGACCAGGGACTCAAGGGCGACCAGGGACTCAAGGGCGACCAGGGACTCAAGGGCGACCAGGGAGCCCCCGGCCCGACCATCGGCTGGGCGTTGTTCAACACCGACGGCACCATCGTCGAGCAATCAGGCGGGATCTCGCTGACAACCAAAGGCACCTCGGACTACTTCATCGACATGGGCGCGCAAGTCACCGGCCACGCGCTGCTCGCGACCATCAGCCAGAAGGGAGGCGGGTACGGGGCGAAGATCCTCGCGAGCCCGTGCGGCCCCTTCCCCGACGGCAACGACTGCTCGGGCTCGATCGGTTCGCCCGCCAACGCCGACGGGCGGCACGTGCACGTCTTCATCGCCGACGGCACGACATTAAGCCCGCAGCCCTTCTATCTCGTCATGTTCCCCTGATCAGCAGCAGGAGCAGGGCGAGATCTTGACCATCGCCAACTGGGGTGGTTCGGCAAGTGGCCGCTCCTCGGGTCCGGTGGCAGACCCCGTCGAGAGCCACTTCGCTTTTGAGTACGCGGTGCTACTCCCGTCGCGCGTCGACATCAAGAAGGCCGTTGCCCGCGCGAATCCTGCGTCCTTACCGATCGGAGATCGACGGGATCCCCGATCGGCCAGCACGCCACGCTCCCTGCGTCCTTTACCGATTGAAGATCGACGGGATCTTCAATCGGCCAGCTTGACCGGCGACGCCCTGGATTAGGGAGCGCCGGCACCCCCGGTGGCGGAACTCGATTCTTTGGTTTCGGGTTTGGCGACTTCTTCTTTTTTGCTCGCCCCCCCGGCGGAGGTTCCGCCGGCAGGTTCGCCGCCGCCGGATTCGCTCGCGCCGCCGGCGCTGCTGCCGCCGGTCGATTCCGAGCTCGATTCGCTTTCACCGCTCGACGATTCGCTTTCGCCGCTGCTCGTTTTCGTCTTGGCGGTAGAGGTCGTCGAGGTGGCGGTCGTCTGCGCCGCTTCCTTTTCGGCGCTGGTGTTCGTCGGCGGGGTGATTTCCGGCGTGCTCTTCGGTATCGCGTCCGAGACGTTGCTCGAGCCCCCGCACGCGCCCAGTCCCACGCCGCATGCGAGCGTCAGCACGGCAGCCGCGGCCGTGGCGCCCGCTCGTGCGCGGCGGCTCCCGGTGCGGCGGATTGGGTCGGTGGCTGCACTCACGCGCTCACGCTCCCACGTTCTCAGGCCGGCGGCGCGCCGAGCGGACCCATCCGCCGCCCGCACGTCGGGCAGTCGTTCAGATCCTTCTGCGCGAGCTGATCGCACCACGGGCAGAATCTGAGGTTCTCCACCGCCCACGGGAGCTTGGAGTCCGACGGAGTGAGCGGCAGCAGCTTGCCGACGAACTCGAGCTCCTCGCCGGTATCGCGATCGATGTAGATCTCCTCGGGCTGGGCCTCGATCACGATCTCCCGTCCGCTTGAGGGGTTGTGCAGGCGGTAGCGCTGTTGGGTGCTCATGTGTGTGGACTTTACCGGAGTGAGTGGACGCGGGGAGGGCATCGGTAGGCTCGCGCGGTGCGCATCCTCGTCTTCCACGGCTACCTGCTCGGCGGGACCGGCTCGAACGTCTACAACGCGCGCCTGGCCGCGGCGCTCGCCGGTCTCGGCCACGAGGTGCACCTGCTCTGCCAGGACCGCCATCCCGAGTGCCACTCGTTCGTGGACGCCGTCGGGGACTGGGACGAGGGGAGCCTGCGCGTGCGGACTCTGGGCGGCCGCGACGGCAGGCATGGCCGCTGCACCGTCTACCGCCCCGACATCGGCTCGCTGCTGCCCGTCTACGTAGCCGACCGCTACGAGGGGATCCACGCGCGGACGTTCGCCGACTGCTCCGATGCCGAGATCGCCTCCTACATCGACGCGAACGTCGCCGCCGTGCGCGAGGTGGCGGCGCGCGTCCATCCCGGCATAGCGCTCGCCAACCACCTGGTGATGGGGCCGGTCATCCTCGCTCGTGCGCTGGGCGGGGAGGTCCCATACGCGGTCAAGGTTCACGGCAGCGCGCTCGAGTACACGGTCAAGCCCCATCCTGAGCGCTTCCTACAGCCGGCCCGTGAGGGCCTCGCGGGCGCCCGCGCGATTCTCGTGGGCTCTCATCACACAGCTGCCAGCCTGTGGCGGGCGCTCGGAGACCCGACCCTGCAGCGGCGCACCCGCCTCGGCCCGCCGGGCGTGGATGTCGAGCGGTTCCTCCCGCGTGACCCTGTGGCCGCCCGCGAGGGGCTCCGCGCCCTGACCGCCCGGTTGCGCGCCGGCGCCGATGCCGCGGCGGCCGCCGCGGCCGCCGCGGCCTCCTCCTCCTCCTACTCCACCTCCTCCACCACCGTGGCTGCCGTCCCCGGTGAGGATGATTCCTCCGGAGGGGACAGCGCGTTCGCCCGTGACGATCTCGCCGCCGCCGGCGCCCTGGAGCGCCTCGATCCCGAGCACGACCGGCTCGTCGCGTTCGTCGGCAAGCTGATTGTCAACAAGGGCGTTGACCTGCTGCTCGCCGCCTGGCCGCTCGTGCTGGAGCGCGTGCCCGCCGCGCGACTCATCATCGTCGGCTTCGGCGCGTACCGGACCGGCTTGGAGCGGCTGCTCGCGGCGCTGTCGGCCGGCGATCTCGATCGCACCCGCGAGATCGCACTCGCGGGTGGAGCCTTGGAAGAGCCCCCGTCGCAGAGCTTGCCCGGAGCGTCGTTGTCGCTCTCGGCGTCCTCGTCGCCCCCCGCGCAGCATCGGCCGCTGCGTCATCTGCTGGCATTCATCGACGGCCTGCGGCCCGCCGAGCGAGCGCGCTACCTGACCGCGGCGCGCGCCCTGCCCGAGCGGGTCGTGCTCAGCGGCCGCCTCGACCACGACGAGCTCGCCGAGCTGCTCCCAGCGTGCGAGGCGCTGGTCGTGCCCAGCACGTTTCCCGAGGCGTTCGGCATGGTCGCCGCCGAGGCGGCTGCCTGTGGCGCGCTGCCGATCAGCGCGGCCCACTCCGGTCTGGCGGAGGTCAGCGCCGCGCTCGCCCGCGCCGTGCCCGCCGAGGCGGCGCCGTGGCTGTCGTTCGGAATCGACGACGATTCCGTACGCGCCCTGGCCGAGCGAATCCTCGCCTGGCTGGATGTCGATCCCGCGTTGCGCGAGCAGACTCGTGCCGGTCTGGTGAGCACCGTGCGCGAGCGCTGGTCGTGGGAGGGGGTCGCCCGGGGCGTTATCGCGGCGGCGCGCGGGGAGCTGGATGCGCTCGCCACGCCCTGACGGCCGGATGTTCGGATAGAGTTCCCGAGCCGATGCGATGTTGGGCGGTTGTGCGCCGGGGTTGCGCCGGGGTTGCGCTGAGCTCTGAGCCGAGTCTCAGAACGTGTTTTGAAATAGGCGGTGCTGGCCGATCGGAGATCCCGTCGATCTTCGATCGGTAGGGCGTTCATGGACCAAGCTGGGCGACGCGGGACGGTGAAGCGCGTGCTACCGATCGTCC
>CABEDD010000173.1_pt1 | contig 15463 bp, 15 predicted proteins | sample 3132901 | NCBI WGS metagenome assembly CABEDD01 (sample SAMEA5534329, study PRJEB31848) | metagenome | biome: tundra; feature: field; material: soil | place: USA | collected 2013-05 | depth 0.15 m
CCCTCCTCGGAGATCTACGGCGGGGTCGGCTCGACCTACGACTACGGCCACTACGGGGTGCTGCTGAAGAACAACGTCAAGAACGCCTGGTGGCGGACGATGCTGCAGGAGCGCGACGACATCGTCGCGATCGACTCGGCGATCCTCCAGCACCCGCGCGTATGGGAGGCCTCCGGGCACCTCGCCGGCTTCACCGACCCGCTCGTGGACTGCCGCACGTGCGGCCAGCGCTTCCGCGCCGACCACCTCGGCGATCTTCAGTGCGGGCGTAAACCCTCCAAGCACCCCGGCGAGACCGAGGAGTGCGACCTGACCGACGCGCGCGACTTCAACCTGATGTTCGAGACGACCGTCGGCCCGGTCAAGGAGTCGGGCTCGGTGGCCTACCTGCGCCCGGAGACCGCGCAGGGGATCTTCATCAACTTCAAGAACGTCCTGCAGTTCTCGCGCAAATCCCCCCCGTTCGGGATCGCCCAGGTCGGCAAGTCCTTTCGCAACGAGATCACCCCCGGCAACTTCATCTTCCGCACGCGCGAGTTCGAGCAGATGGAGATGGAGTTCTTCGTCGCACCCGACGAGGCCCCCCGCTGGTTTCAGCACTGGCTGTCAGAGCGCGAGCGCTGGTACGTCGAGCTGGGCCTGCGCCCCGACCACCTGCGCCTGCGCGCGCACGACCCCGACGAGCTCTCCCACTACTCCTCGGCGACCAGCGACGTCGAGTACCTGTTCCCCATCGGCTGGTCCGAGCTCGAGGGCATCGCCAACCGCGGCGACTTCGACCTCACCCAGCACACGAAGTACTCCGGTCAGAAGCTCGAGTACTTCGACCAATCCACGGGCGAGCGTTACGTCCCGCACGTGATCGAGCCCGCCGCGGGCGCTGACCGGGCGATGCTGGCGTTCCTGGTGGACGCCTACGACGAGGAACTCGTCGAGCGCGAGGGCGCGGGGGTCGGCGAGACTCGCACCGTCCTGCGCCTGCACCCCCGCCTGGCGCCGGTCAAGGCCGCCGTGCTGCCCTTGGTGGGCAAGGACGGGCAGCCCGAGCTCGCGCGGGAGGTCTATGAGGCACTGCGCGAGCGTGTGCAGGCCGAGTACGACACGGGCGGGGCGATCGGCAAGCGATATCGAAGGCAGGACGAGATCGGCACGCCGTGGTGCGTGACGATCGATCACCAGAGCCTCGCCGACGGAACCGTCACGCTGCGTGAGCGAGACTCGCTCGCGCAGGAGCGAGCGCCGATCGAGGGGCTCGCGCAGGAGATCGAGCGGCGCGTGAGCGCGCCGTGGACAACACCGAAGCTGAACTGAGAGGACGTACACATGAACTTCGACCTGACCGACGAGCAGCGCCTGATCAAGGACACAGCACGTGAGTTCACCGACAAGGAGATCGTGCTCCAGTCACGCGAAAACGCGCGCAACCACCACTTCGACTTGGAGATGGTCAAGAAGGTTGCTGACCAGGGTTACCTCGGAGCGATCGTGCCGCCGGAGTACGGCGGAGCGGGCCTGGACTACTTCAGCTACGGCCTGGTCGTGGAGGAGATCGGACGCGGCGACTCGTCGATCCGAACGGTGATCTCGGTTCAGACCTCGCTGGTGTGCTCGGGCATCGTCAAGTTCGGTACCGAGGAGCAGAAGAAGAAGTATCTGCCGAAGCTGTGCTCGGGCGAGTGGCTGGGCTGCTTCGGGCTGACCGAGCCCGACACCGGCTCGGACGCCGCCAACCAGAAGACGCGCGCTCAGAAGACCGACTCGGGCTGGGTGATAAACGGGGCCAAGATGTGGATCTCGATGGCCAACTACGCCAAGGTCGCGCTGATCTTCGCCCAGACGAACCCCGAGCTCGGCTACAAGGGCCTCGCGTGCTTTCTGGTGGACACCGACCAGCCCGGCTACACGGCGCAGACGATCGAGCACAAGATGGGACTGCACGCCTCCGACACCGCCTCGATCTCGCTCGAAGACGTGGAGGTGTCAGACGACGACATGCTCGGCGAGGTCGGCGATGGTTTCAAAATCGCGATGTCCAACCTCGACTCCGGGCGCTACTCGGTCGCGGCCGGTTGCGTGGGCATCTGCCAGGGCTGCGTCGAGGCATCGGTCAACTACGCGAAGGAGCGCGAGCAGTTCGGCCGTCCGATCGCCAGCTTCCAGCTCGTGCAGGCGATGATCGCCGACATGGTGCTCAAGACCGACGCCTCGCGCATGCTCGTGTGGCGGGCGGGCTGGCTCAAGGACCAGGGACGCCCGAACACGCTGGAGACCTCGGTCGCCAAGCTGCACGCCACCGAGGCGTCGCTGGAGTGCGCGAACCTCGCGATCCAGGTCCACGGCGGCGCCGGCTACGTCGATGACCACCCGGTCGAGCGCTACTTCCGCGACGCGCGCGTAACGACGCTGTACGAGGGAACGTCGCAGATCCAGAAGCTGATCATCGGCCGCGCCATGACCGGCGTCAACGCGCTCGTGCCCAGCTGAGATGGCGCCCGCGCGGGTGATCGGCGTGCTCGGCGCCGGCACGATGGGCTCGGGCATCGCCCAGCTGGCCGCCCGCTCGGGCGCACGCACGCTGCTGCACGATCCGCTCGCCGACGCGCTCCAGCGCGGCGCCCAGCGCGCACGGGACGGCCTCGCCAAAGAAGCGGCCAAGGGGCGGCTCGGCGCCGAGGAGGCGGACGCGGCCGCCGCGCGCCTGCAGCCGGTGGACTCCCTGGACGCGCTGGCCGAGTGCGAGCTGGTGATCGAGGCCGCGCCCGAGCGGATCGAGCTCAAGCACGAGCTCTACGCCCGCCTGGCCGAGATCGTCTCCGCCGAGTGCGTCCTGGCCAGCAACACATCCTCACTGCCGATCACCGCGATCGCCTCGGCCGTGCCAGGACCCGAGCGCGTGGTCGGGATGCACTTCTTCAACCCCGCCCCGCTGATGCGCCTCTTGGAGATCGTCGCCGGCGCTCTCTCGGACGAGCGCTCCCTACAGCTCGCCGACGCAACGGGCAGGGCGATGGGCAAGGACACGATCCGCGCCGCCGACGGCCCCGGCTTTCTGGTCAACCGCTGCAACCGCCCGTTCGGACTGGAGGCACTTCGAATCTTGCAGGAGCGAATCGCGGACGTCGAGACGATCGACCGGATCGTGCGCATGGAGGGGGGCTTTCGCATGGGTCCGTTCGAGCTGATGGACCTCGTCGGGGTGGACACGGGTCTGGAGATCTCCAAGAGCTTCTACGAGCAGAGCTTCGGCGAGCCCCGCTGGCGCCCCTCCCCGATCACCGCTCGCTACGTCGCCGCGGGGCGCTATGGCCGCAAGACCGGTCGGGGCTATTACGACTACTCGCGCGACCCCTACCGCCCTCCGGACCCAGATCCCCCCGAGAGCAGCGCTGACAGGAAGGTGGCGCCCGCGCTCGACGGTGTGCTCGGCAGAATCGTCTGTCAGGTGATCAACGAGTGCGCCTTCGCGCTGGGCGAAGGCGTGGGCAGCGCGCAGGACATCGACACCGGAATGGTGCTCGGGCTCAACTATCCACGGGGACCGCTCGCGTGGGCCGATGAGATCGGACTCGACCAAGTGCTGGCCGTACTGGACGGCCTGTGCGAGGAGTACCGCGAGGAGCGCTACCGCCCCGCCCCTGAGCTGCGGCGCCTGGTGCGCGAGGGCCGCCTGGGGCGCAGCAGCGGAGCGGGGTTCTTCGAGTACGGGTCCGCGGAGAGCTGATCCACTCCGCAGGATCGACATCGAAAGCGCTCCCCGCCGACGACCCACACCGATGCCGGTCAACCAACGCGAACTCACGACAACCTCACGTTTTCGCGCCCAACCGCGTTCAACCGTTGTGAGCCCAAAGCTGGCAGCGCGATCACCCCGGAGCGGCCCGCGCGCGAGCGTCGCGGAGCCCGCCGGCCCGCCACCGTTTCAATGCTTCCTCGACGCACACCGTGAGGACGTCTGGCGCTTTCTGATCGCGTCGGTCGGGCGTGAGGACGCCGACGATTGCTTTCAGGAGACGTTCATCGCGGCGCTGCGCGCCTATCCACGCCTGCGGGTGGACTCGAACCTGCGCGCGTGGGTGCTGACGATCGCCCACCGCAAGGCTCTGGACGTCTATCGCGGGCGGGCGCGGCGGGCATTGCCCGTGGCGGAGATCGCGGCCGTCGCCGACGGGGCGGCCGGCCAGGCCGCGCGCGGGATGCCCACACGCCGCCGGGGCAACGCGAGCGGCGACGGACAGGGCTCATCCTCCGCGCCGGCTCGCGACGAGACGTTGTGGGAGGCCGTGCACGAGCTGCCGGACCATCAGCGCTCGGCGGTCGTGCTGCGCTTCGTCGGCGACCTCCCCCACCGCGACATCGCCGCTGCGATCGGCTGCTCGGAGGAGGCGGCGCGCCGCTCGCTGCACGAGGGACTGACCACACTTCGCCAGGAGGTCACGACATGAACGACACCCGCCCACGCACTGCGCGTCCATCTGCCGCGCGGGCAAACGCAATCGAACGCGAGCTGCGCTCCACCCTGCTCCGCGCCGTCGATCCCGAGGACGTTCGCGCCCGAGCGGCCGACGCGGCCGCCCGCCTGAGCGAGCGCATCGCCTCCGACGGCCTCGCCGACATCAGCTACGCGCCCGTCGACTCGCCGTTCGGCACGCTGCACGCCGCCATGACCGGGCGCGGTCTGGTGCGCCTGGCGTTCCCCGAGGAGAGCGTCGAGTCGGTGCTGGAAGCACTCGCCCGGCAGCTCTCGCCGCGCATCGTCGAGTCGCCCGCATCGCTCGATCGGGTCAAGCGCGAGCTGGACGAGTACTTTGCCGGGCGCCGGCGCGCGTTCGAGGTGGCGCTCGACTGGTCTCTGATCACGCCGTTCGCGCGACGCGTGCTGCGGATGACCGCCGCGATCCCCTACGGCGGCCATCTCTCCTACGCCGAGGTCGCAGCCGAGGCTGGCAGCCCCCGCGGCGCGCGTGCGGCCGGCAACGCGCTCGGCTCGAACCCAATCCCGATCGTGATCCCCTGCCACCGCGTGCTGCGCTCAGGGGGCGCGCTCGGAGGGTACGGCGGCGGGCTGGATCGAAAGAGGTTTCTGCTGGAGCTCGAGGGGGCGCTCACACCGCGGATGTAGGCGCCCGGCGGCCTGGCGCCCCGGCCCCGGTCAGCTCATAATCCCGTCGTGGGCGCCCACTGCGCCTCGGCGAGATCTCCCTCGGGCATCCCGGCGGGAGTGGGGACCTCGGGCGTGTCGCGCAGGTACCACTCGGCGTCCAGCGCCGCCTCACAGCCCGAGCCCGCGGCCGTGATCGCCTGGCGGTAGGTGTGGTCGACCAGATCTCCGGCGGCGAACACGCCGTGGCGATTGGTCCGCGTCGAGCGCCCGTCGACGACCACATACCCCTCCCCGTCGACGTCGATCTGGCCGCGCACGAGCTCCGACTGGGGCTCGTGCCCGATCGCGACGAACGCGCCCGTTATCTCGATCTCACGGGTCTCGCCGGAGTGGGAGTGCACCAGCACCGCCTTCGCCAGAGCGCCGGTCTCGCCGGGGAGCAGCTCCTTGACCGTGTATGGGGTCAGCAGCTCGATGTTCTCCTGCGCGCGCGCCCGCTCGAGCATGATCCTCGACGCCCTGAACTCGTCGCGGCGGTGCACGACGGTCACCTTCGAAGCGAACTTCGACAGGAATATCGCCTCCTCCATCGCCGAGTCCCCGCCGCCGACGATCACCGTCTGGGCGTCCCGGAAGAACGCCGCGTCACAGGTCGCGCAGTAGCTGACCCCGCGGCCTGAGAGCTCCTCCTCGCCGGGAACGCCGAGCTTCTTGTGCTCGGCGCCCATCGCCAGGATCACGGTGCGCGCCTGATGCTCGACATCTCCCACCCACACCCGGTGCACGCCCCCCGGCTCGCTGGCCAGCTCCACGCGCTCTGCCTGATCGGTGAGCAGCCGCGCGCCGAAGCGCTCGGCCTGCGCCCGTAGCTTCTGCATCATCTCCGGGCCCATGATCCCCTCCGGGAACCCCGGATAGTTCTCGACGTCGGTCGTCTGCTGCAACAGCCCGCCCCAGGCGTACCCCTCGATCACGAGCGGGGTCAGGCTCGCGCGCGCGGTGTACAGCGCAGCCGTGTACCCGGCGGGGCCACTGCCAATGACGATCACGTTCTCGATCTCTGCGACATCGCTGCTGGCGCTCATCTCATCTCCAGAGTCGCTTTACTTTGTAAAGTATAGCTGCTGGGTGGCGGTTCTGCCAGTCCACTCTGCTCCTCGCGCCAGCGCGCCACCGTGCGGCGCAGCTGAAAGTAGGCCACGGTGCCGGGGATCGTGGGCAGCCAGAACGAGATCGCGCGGTAGGCCAGCACCGCCAGCACCGCCAGGTCGAGGCTGACCCCGAACGCGGCGAACGCGCCGATCATCCCCCCCTCGACGCCACCGAGACCGCCGGGCAGCGGCAGCAGGTTGCCGAGCATGCCGATGAAGTAAGACATCCAGATCACCGTGAACGGCGGCGGCGAGCCGAACGCGTGGAACATCGCCCACAGCACGCTGATGTCAAACCCCCACCACGCCACCGCCCCCAGCAGGCCGGGGTCGCGTTCGCGGATCAGCTCGATCGCGGTCCGCACGCCGCTGGCCGCCAGCGCGGGCACGGTCACCGCCCGCGCCACCCAGTGCGCCACGCGGCCTGAGCCCGACGCCCACCGCCCCAGCCGCCGCTCGATGTCGCCCGGCAGCATCGCCATCGCGCCGACCACGGCCATCAGCACCGCCGCCGCGATCGCGGGGACGATCGTCAGCGCGAACGACCCGCCCCCTGCAAACAGGCCAGTGCCCAGGCCGATCCCGTCCAGCAGCACCGAGCCCGCATACACCGCGTACAGCAGCACGACGAACGCGACCATCCGGCAGGCCACCAGCCGCGCCTCCATCCCCGAGCGCCGCAGCGCCCACGCGGTCAGCGCGATCCCCCCGGCGCCCGCGGTGGCGAACAGGCGCGTGGCGGCCAGGCCTGCCATCGTGATCTGATAGCTCTCGTTCCAGCCGATCGGCCCGGGCTGGCGAGGCGCGCGAGGCCTCCCCACGAACACCGCGCGGAACAGCACGACGTACCCGGCGAAGGACAGCAGCTCGAGCACCACCCCGATCGCGATCCACCAGCCGTTCCCGTTCTCGAGATGGTGCAGCGTCGTGCCGACCCCCGCGAGCTTGGGCAGGACGAAGTACAGAAACCCGACGACCGTCAGCACAAACAGGCCGAACGCGACGGCCTGCCGTCGCGTGACCACGACGCGCGGCATCTCCTCCTCGTGGTGCGTCCGCACCACCGCGCCCGTCTCCTCTTCCGCATCCCGCGCCATCTCGCGCTCGCTCACCTCCTCAGCCCGCCTCGTGTGCGATCGCCTCCAGCGCCGCGACCGCGCGAGAGAAGCGCTCGAGCGCCGGTCTCGCGCGCGGTCCCAGCCGGCGCACCGCCCCCGTCAGCGCCGCCCCCGCGAGCAGGTCGAGCGCGTAGTGCTCGCCCAGATACACCAGCGCGAACCCGAGCGTCGCCGTATAGGCGGCGCCCAGCCCGCCGGCGACCGGCCCCGTCTCGGCGAGCAGGAGCATGGCCATCAGGGATGTGGCGAAGTGCAGCGAGGGCATCGCAGCCAGGGGATTGCCTCCAAGCACACTGTATAGAGGCCCCCAGCCGTCCTTCCAGAACTGCTCGCCGTACTCGACCATCATCCGGCGCACGTCCTGCGCGCCGGCGCCGTGGTTCTCGCGCCCCGCCACGGACGCCGCATACCAGGGCGGCGCGGTCGGAGCGAGCCAGTAGACGCTCGCGCCGACGTCGAACACTCCATAGGTCATCGCCGCGGCGCGCGGAAACCGCTCGGGATGGCGCACGAGGATGTATGCGAGCGAGCCGTGCGGCACCATGAACCACGCCCAGTGCGCCCATACGAGCACCCTGTCGAGCACGCGCCAGCTCGGCGCGCCGTTCGCCGGGTCCACGCGCGCGAGCGCGCGCTGCAGGCGCAGCGTCGGCAGCTCGCCGAGACCCAGCACGCGATCGACGTCGATCGGGTAGTCGATGTGCACGCGCCGCGCCTGCGCGTCCTCGTCGTCGTGGGGGGCCTTGTACGCGGCCAGATACGCCCACATCTGCAGCCCGCACACGGCAACGTCACGTGTGCGCGAACGGCGCACGGCCACGCACAGCGCGACCGGCGCCGCGAACGCCACGGTCTGCGTCGCCAGCGGCGGCGCCTTGATCCGCTTGCGTATCAGCGGCGCGGCGACCCCCGCCGCCACCACCCCCCAGGCGGTCGCCCTGATTAGCTTCGGGTTCGTCAAGAAAGAGATTGGGGAATTGAGGGGGTCGGGCCGTGGATGGCAGACGACGCACGCGAGCGCAGGCGTGCTACCGATCGTCCGAGATCGGCCAGCACGTCGAGCATCGCGGGTGGCGGCTGACGCCGCGGAACGGCCGACTCAAACCGCAAGATCTTTCTTGACGGACCTTTAGACAGCCGCACTGGGCGGGGAGTATATGGTCGCGCCCGGGGGGCCCCTGGGAGATGCGCGGTCCGGGGAGAAGATGTATGCGGTCCTGGAAGGAGATGTATGTCTCTCAAAACGGGGTGTTCGCGCGTGCGCGTGTACGCGCGCGCGTACGCAGGCGTTTGGAACAGCATCCCCCACGCGGATCGCCTCGCGCGCGCGCGCGCGCAAGGGCGGCCATTTGAAATGCATCACCCCCACGCCGATCGCCCGGCGCGTGGCCCCCGACCGCGGCGCCGCTCAGCCCGCCGGCACGCGCGCGGACGCCGCCGCGGCCACGAACGCGGCGATGACCCCGCTCGCCGTGTCCGCCTCCGGGTGCCACTGCACGCCGAGCACGAACCGCCTGCCCGGCAGCTCGATCGCCTCGGGCAGATCCTCCAGTGTCGAGACCCCGCTCACGACCAGCCCCTCCCCCAGCCGGTCGACGCCCTGGTGGTGATGGGACTTGGTCGCGTGCGCGAGCTCTCCCGCCACGCGCGCGGCCAGCGAGCCGTCGCTCAGCAGGACATCGTGGTCGGCGCCGTCGAACGAACCGACGACGCGCCGGTGCTCGTGGTGGCCGTGGCGCTCGGGCAGGTGCTGCAGCAGCGTACCGCCGCAGGCAACGTTGATCAGCTGCATCCCCCGGCAGATCCCCAGCACCGGCAGGTCGCGCTCGATCGCCGCACGGGTAAGGGCGATCTCGAACGCGTCGCGCTCGGGCACCGTGTCCACGGTCTCCGCGTGCGCCCGCTCGCCGTAGAAGCCGGGATCGATGTCGGCGCCGCCGGCGAGCAGGAGCCCGTCGATCAGCTCCAGCGCCTGCACCGGATCCTCGGCCACGACCGGGTCCACTGCCAGCATCAGCGCGAGCCCGCCCGCCCGCTGCACCGCCTGCACGTAGTTGTATGGCAGCAGCGCCGCCCGCAGGTCCCACACGCTCCAGCGCGCCCGCTCCAGGGCCGCGCACATGCCGATCACGGGACGATGCGTGCTCATCGCGTACACGATACGCGAGCCCTTCAACCCGTAGGATCGCCCATACGCCGTCCCTGAGCCGGTATCCCGCGCCCGTCCCCGGGGCCGCGGGACATGCTCCGTTACATCCAGACGATGCCCGGTCCAGCAGCCCCAGCAGCCCAACAAGGAGGCCAGCCCGAATGAGCGATCCGAACACGCAGTTGCAGACCGTCAACGTGTCTGTCAGCGACGGTGTGGCCACCGTCCAGCTCAACCGACCGCAGGCGCTGAACGCTTGGAACAGGCAGTTCGGCGAAGACCTGCTCGCCGCCCTGCACGAGGTGCGCCGCAACGTGCAGGTGCGCGCCGTGCTGATCGAGGGCGCCGGACGGGCATTCTCCTCGGGCGCGGACCTGAAGGACTTCAGCGGCGGCGAGACGACGCCCGACGGGCGCCCGGACGTCTACAAGATGCTGACCGAGCGCTACCACCCGATCATGATCGCGATCCGCGAGATGCCCAAGCCCGTGATCGCGTCCGTGCGCGGCCCGGCGGTCGGCATCGGCTGCTCGCTGGCGCTGTGCTGCGACTTGATCGTCGCGGGCGAGGGCTCCTACTTCCTGCTCGCGTTCGTCAACATCGGCCTCGTTCCCGACGGCGGCTCCTCGCTGTTCCTGCCCGCCCGCATCGGCATGGCCCGGGCGACCGAGCTGTCGATGCTGGGCGAACGGCTGCCCGCCGCCAGGGCGCTGGAGTGGGGTCTGATCAACCGGGTCGTCCCCGACGAGCGGCTGGCCGAGGAGTCCGCCGCGCTCGCCGCGCGCCTGGCGGCCGGGCCGACGCGCTCCTACGCCGGGACCAAGCGCCAGCTGAACAACTGGCTGTACTCGCGCATGCACGAGCAGCTCGAGCTCGAGGCGCAGATCCAGCGCGAGATGGCCTGCAGCGACGATTTCCTGGAGGGCGCGATGGCGTTCGTCGAAAAGCGCCCGGCGCGATTCTCGGGGACGTAGGCGAGCCCCGGCGGCTCCCCGCCGACCCGCCTGCCGGCCTCCCGGAGCGGGGGCCCGCACGACACCCGCACGGGGCCCGCGCGGGAGCGCTCGGCGCAGGCGCAGGGCAAGTGGCAAACGTCATCAAGCACGTCCCGTCCGGGGCTGAATAGAATCCCGCGCGCCTTGGGCCACCTGCTAGCCGCAACGCTGTCCTTCTTCACGCCCGAGTCGGGGGGTTCGCCGAACGCGAACAACATCGACTCGCTCTACAAGATCATCCTGGTCATCGCCCTGGTGGTGTTCGTCGCGGTCATCGGCGCGCTCAGCTACGCGCTCGTCAAGTTCCGCGCCCGCAAGGGCTCCACGCCCGCCCAGATCAGGGGGAACACGCGTCTGGAGACCGCCTGGACGGTCGGCGCCGCGGTGATCCTCGTCGGGCTGGCGATACTCACGTTCCTGCGGCTCGGCTCGATCCAGAGCCCGCCCAACTCTGACGCGGCCGGCGCGAATCTCGTCGGGGAAAGCGGCGAGCTGTACGCGAGCAACACTCCGAGACCGCCCCCCAACGGCAAATCCCTGAACATCACCATCATCGGCCGGCAGTACATCTGGCAGTTCGTCTACCCGAGCGCAAACGAACCGGCGGACGGCCTCGGAGCGCCGTACTCGTATGAGGAAATGGTCGTCCCCACGAACACCACGATCACGCTGAACATCGTTTCGGAGGACGTCGTGCACTCCTGGTGGGTGCCCCAGCTCGGCGGCAAGTTCCAGGCGGTGCCCGGCTATCACAACTACACGTGGATGAAGATCTCAAAACCGGGCGTCTACCGCGGCCAGTGCGCGCTGCTGTGCGGGCGCGGGCACGCGCGCATGATCGCCACCGTCACGGCCGTCCCGCCGGCGCAGTTCGAAGCCTGGCTGGCCTACCAGAAGCAGGAGATCGCGCAAGCCAACGCCGACGCCAAGGCGGCGCGCGCGAAACTCAACTCCCAGACCGGCGCCGGCCAGGTCGAGAGCCCCTAACCGCAACCCTCTCAGGAGAGCACCCAGCACATGGCCACCGCCACCGCCCAACCCGTCCCCCAGATAGTCGCCCACCGCGCCCAGCGCGAGGAGCGAGGCTGGACGAGCTGGATCACCACGACCGATCACAAGCGCATCGGGATCATGTACATGGTCACGACGTTCGTGTTCTTCTGCCTCGGCGGCGTCGAGGCTCTGCTGATGAGGGTGCAGCTGGGCGCCCCGAACAACACGCTGGTCACGCCGCAGGTCTACAACCAGCTGTTCACGATCCACGGCACGACGATGGTGTTCCTGTTCGTCGTGCCGATGATGGCGGGCCTGGCCAACTACTTCGTGCCGCTGATGATCGGCGCGCGCGACATGGCCTTCCCGCGATTGAACGCGCTCTCCTTCTGGCTGCTCCTGGCCGGCGGGATCGTCTTCTACTCCTCGATCTTCTGGAACCCCCCGGAAGCGGGATGGGTGAGCTTCAGCCCGCTGGCGAACTCCGTCTACTCCCCCGGCGGCGGCGAGGACGCATGGATCTACCTGATCCACCTCACCGGGCTCTCCTCGCTGCTGGGCGCGGTCAACTTCTACGTGACGATCGCCAACATGCGCGCGCGGGGCATGAGCTGGGGACGGCTGCCGCTGTTCATCTGGACGATCCTCACCTACTCGGTCCTGCTCATCTTCGCTCTGCCCGTGGTCGCGGCGGCGGCCACGATGCTGCTCGCCGAACGCCACTTCGGAGCGCACTTCTTCGACCCCGCTCAGGGAGGCTCGCCGATCCTGTGGCAGCACCTGTTCTGGTTCTTCGGCCACCCCGAGGTCTACATCATGGTGCTCCCCGGCTTCGGGGTCATCTCGGAGATCCTGCCGGTGTTCGCGCGCAAGCCGATCTTCGGCTACAAGGCGATCGCCGCCTCGACCGTGGCGATCGCGTTCCTCGGCTTCCTCACCTGGGCGCACCACATGTTCACGGCGCCGATCCCCGAGGCGATCCTCGTGTTCGTGATGCTCAGCTCATACCTCATCGCCGTGCCGACGGGGGTCAAGATCCTCAACTGGATCGCCACGCTGTGGCGGGGGGCAGTCGAGTTCAAGACGCCGCTGCTGTTCTGCGCCGGCGCGATCGCGATCTTCCTGATCGGCGGCATCTCCGGCGTCTTCCTGGCGACCTTCCCGATCGACTGGCAGGTCAACGAAACGTACTTCGTGGTCGCCCACCTGCACTTCGTATTGCTGGGCGGCGCGGTGATGCCGATCTTCGGGGCGATCTACTACTGGTTCCCGAAGATCACCGGGCGCATGATGAGCGAAGGGCTCGGCCGCCTGAGCTTCGCGCTGATCTTCCTCGGCATCCTGATCACGTTCCTGATCCAGCACGTGATCGGGCTGGACGGGATGCCCCGGCGCGTGTACGAGTACCCGAACGTCGGCAACATCGCGCTCTACAACCTGATCTCCACGATCGGCTCGTTCGTCCTCGCCGCCGGCGTGATCACGACGATCGTCAACGCCGTGCGCAGCCTCAAGGCCGGCGCGATCGCCGGGCCCGACCCGTGGAAGGCGAATACGCTGGAGTGGTTCACCGGCTCGCCCCCGCCGGTCAACAACTTCGACGTGATCCCGCTCGTACGCTCGTATGAGCCGATGAAGGACATCCGCCGCGAGATCGAGCGCCGCAGCGACGCGGGCGTGCCGGCGCCGGGCGCCGCGACCGTGCCGACCGGGGCCACCCAGGTGGGCGTGTAGCATCCCACGGTCATGAGCGTACGATCGACAGGCGCGGCCTCCGCGATCGAGGCGCCCGCCGCCGCCGCCGCCGCCGCGCTCGGCCTCGCCCCGCGGACGAGACAGCTGCTGAGCGACTACCTCGAGCTGACCAAGCCGAAGGTGCAGTCGCTGCTGCTGCTGACCACGATCGCCGCGATGTACGTGGCCGGCGACCCCTCGGTGGCGCTCGTCGCGCTGACCTGCCTCGGGGGCTACCTCTCAGCGGGCGGCGCGGGCGCCGTCAACCACTGGTTCGACCGCGACATCGACGCGCGCATGACCCGCACCGCCACGCGGCCGATCCCGGCCGGGCGCGTCGCGCCGCGCGCCGCGCTGAGGTTCGGCTGCGCCCTGGCCGCGCTCTCCTTCGCCGAGCTCTCGCTGACCGTCAACGTCCTCGCCGCGAGCCTGTCGTTCGCGGGGTTCCTCGGCTACGTGCTCGTCTACACGGTCTGGCTGAAGCGGCGCACCGCCCAGAACATCGTGATCGGCGGCGCCGCCGGCGCGATCCCCCCGCTCGTCGGCTGGGCCGCCGTGACGGGCTCGGTCAGCGGCACCGCGGTGCTGCTGTTCGCAATCGTGTTCTTCTGGACGCCGCCCCACTTCTGGGCGCTCAGCCTGCTGATGAAGGACGAGTACGCCCGCGCCGGTGTCCCGATGCTGCCGGTCGTGCGCGGCGAGGCCGAGACGCGGCGGCAGATCCTGCTGTACACGGTGCTGCTGTATGCGGTCACGCAGCTGCCGTTCTGCGCGGGCGGGCTCGGCGACGTCTACCTCGTCGCCTCCATGGGGCTCGGGTTCGGCTTCATCGCCAGGGCGATCCTGCTCTACCGCCGGGCCGACCGGCGCAGCGCGCTGGCGCTGTACCTGTACTCGCTGACGTACCTGGCGCTGCTGTTCTGCGCGATGGTCGCCGACGTGCATCTGTAGACTGCGGGCCGCCCATGATGACCCGGCGACTGGCACGCAAGAACATCCGCACCGGCCTGATCGTGTGCGCGATCTGCATGTTCATGTTCGGCATCACATTCGTCGTCGCCGCGGCCTACCTCTCGTGAGCCCGCTCGACCCCGAGATCCCGCCCGCCGGCGAGGAGATCCACCTCCCCGGCCCCTCGATCCTGCCGCTGCTGACCGCGCTCGGGATCACGCTGGCGCTGGTGGGAATCACGACGATGATCGAGCTGACCGTGATCGGCGTGCCCCTGACGATCGTCTGCGTGTGGCGCTGGATCGCGGACGCGCGCCACGAAATCGACGAGCTCCCGCTGGACTGACCGGATGACAGGCCCGCATGCGGGCCTGTCCGACACCGCACATGTGCGGTGTCGTCGAACGGCGCATGCGCCGTTCGAGCCCACGCCGCATGCGGCGTGGGTCGAGGACGCACATGTGCGTCCTCGCCTGGCGGCACATGTGCCGCCAGGAACAGCATCGCGTTCTAAGAACGTTCTAAGCGCTCGCCGGCACCGGGCAGATCGCACCGTCCTGGGTCCAGCAGCGCACGACATCGCGCACCGACAGGATTCCCGCGATCTCCCCCTCATCGAGCACGATCAGATGGCGAAAGCCCCCGCGGACCATCGCCGAGGCGGCCTCCTCCAGCGACCAGTCCGGCGCGGCGAACACGACGTCGCGCGTCAGGTGGTCGGCGACCGACTCGCGGTCTGGATCCTCGCCGGAGCCGAGCGAGACCAGGATGTCGCGCTCGGTGACGATCCCCGGGCCGTGCCCGTCGGGATCGATCACGACCGCCGCGCCCACACTGCGCTCTGACATCAGCCGCGCAACCGCGCGCAGCGTGTGTCCCGGCCCCACTGTCAGGACCATCGGGCTCATTCCCTCGCGAACCTGCATTTCGATGAACACTCCTTTCCCGCTCGCACCCCTGACGAGACCCTCGCCCGCCAGCCAGGCTTGCAACGATTGCCTCAATCTAGTACTTCTGACCGTGCCGGTCAAGTCCCGCTCCGGTTGCTCCGCGGGCTCGGTGCGGGCTTGGGAGGCGACCCCGGGGCTTGAGAACGTGTTTTGAAAAGATCGGCACGTCCGGATACGCCCCTGGACACTACGCTGGATCGCCACGTGCCGGCTTGCGCGTGCTGGCCGATCCCGGACGATCGGTAGCACGCGCTTCACCGTCCCGCGTCGCCCAGCTTGGTCCATGAACGCCCTACCGATCGAAGATCGACGGGATCTCCG
>CABEDD010000174.1_pt1 | contig 15309 bp, 12 predicted proteins | sample 3132901 | NCBI WGS metagenome assembly CABEDD01 (sample SAMEA5534329, study PRJEB31848) | metagenome | biome: tundra; feature: field; material: soil | place: USA | collected 2013-05 | depth 0.15 m
CACTCGCGAGGAAGCTATGCCGATCGCCCGCGCGCTTGCCAGGGAGAGGCCGATGCCGCCCGCGGTGAGCGTCGAGGTCGGCAGCGTGTGGGCGAGACCGTCCAGCACCACCAGGCTTGTGTCGGCGCCGGCGAGATCGACCGTCAGGCGCCGTCCGCCCGCACCTACGATCGTCGCGGTCTGCTCGAGCAGCGGCGCGGCCCGCTCGACGCCGGGTAGGTGTTCGACACGCCCAAGCAGGCGTTCTTGGAAGCCCCCCGGGCGACTCGTGCGCAGCTGCAGGGTCGCCGGACCCACCACCGCGTGAACGACTTCGGCGGCCGAGCCGGCGACGCCGGCGCTGACGAGGAGCGTCGCGAACACGAGCGCCACGGCGATCGCCACGCCGAGGCCCGCGAGCAGCTCCTGCACGCCATGTACGCGCAGCCGCCGCCGGTAGAGGTAGAGCAGCGCGCCGGGCCGCATCAGCGGCCGTGCCCGCGAGGACTCCTCGGCGCGTGGCAACGCTCACCCTCGCGCGGTGAGGCGGCGCGGGCGCTGGGCGATGGGCTCGCCCGCGCGCCGGCCAGGATGAGCTTGCACGAGCCGTCCATCGCGCAGCGCGCAGTGGCGGTCGGCGATGCTCGCCGCCTCCAGGTCGTGGGTGACGAGCAGCACGGCGGCGCCCCGCTCGTGCGCGATCGATCCCAGCAGCGCCACGATCTCGCGACTGCTGGCGCTGTCGAGGTTCCCGGTGGGCTCGTCGGCGAGGATCAGCCGGGGCTCGCCCACGAGCGCGCGCGCGATCGCCACCCGCTGGCGCTCGCCGCCGGAGAGCTGCTCCGGCGTCTGCCACGCCTGGTCCGCGTCCGTGAGCCCGACGCGCTGCAGCCACGGCAGCGCATGGGCCTGCGCCTCGCGCGCTCCCATCCCGCCGAGCACGAGCTTGATGGAGGCGTTCTCCAGCGCGCACACGCGGGGCATCAGCCGGGGGTTCTGGTGGACGAAGCCGATGTTGGCGTGCAGGTGCTCGCAGGCCTGGCTCTGCGACAGCGAGGACAGCTCGCGCCCATCGAAGCGGATGGCGCCCTCGTCGGGTGAGAGCAGCGTGGCGATCAGCAGCAGCAGCGTCGTCTTGCCCGAGCCGCTCGGCCCGTGCAGGGCGAGCATCTCACCCGCTTGCAGCGTGAGGCTGACGCCGTCGACGGCGTTCACCTGCTCCCCTATGCCTCTACGGTAGCGCTTGACCACGCGCTCGAGCTCGAGCATGACCACGGCGCCTACTGTAGGGCGTCGGCCGGCCCGCCGCCGCTCGCCGCCGGCGCTCTCACGCGCTCGCCCGGCGGTGCAGTGGCAGCACCGGCGCGAGCCCGGGCGCGGCGAAGCTGCCGCGAAGCTCTCCTTCGGCCAGCGACAGTGCGCGATCGCAGCCGGCGAGGGCGGTCGCGTCGGCGGTGCTCGTGAGCACCGCGATGCCCTCGTCGGCCAGCGAGCGCAGCAGCGCCAGGATCCCGTCGCGCTGCAGCAGCTCGACGCCGGCGGTGGGCTCGTCGAGCACGAGCAGCGACGGTTCCAGGACGAGCGCCCGCGCGAGCGTCACGCGCACGGTCTCGGCGGTGTCGAGCTCGCGCAGCGCGAGTGAGCCGCACTGCTCGGCGCCGGCCCGCCCGAGCGCCGCGAATGCCCGCGCGCGCGCCCGCGGCTGGGGAGTCCCCCGCGCCAGCTGCGCGACCAGCAGCTCGTCGAGCACGTGGCGTCCTTCGCCGCCGCCGCTCGCACGCCGGCAGTAGCCGATCCCGCCGCCGAGCTTCATGCCGCCGCTGCCGGCCAGATCGCGCCCGGCGAAGCGCACGGCGCCGCTGTCGGGCGCCTCGATCCCGGCGGCCACGCGCAGCAGCGTGGAGCGCCCGGAGCGGCGCAGGCCCCAGACCGCGACCAGTTCGCCGGCGTCGACCTCGAGCGAGACGTCGCGCAGCACGACACGCTCGCGCGTCCCCTGCCGGTGGCGGCGGCCGACGTGTTCGAGCGCGAGCAGCGTCATCGCCCGGCGGCTCGTCTGCCGCTCAGCGCGCCGAGCTCGCGGCGCGCGTACTCGATCCATTGCAGCCACACTCCCATCTCCAGGCGGTCTTTCTCGCAGACGAGCCGCTCGGCCAGCTCGGACGCGTCGTGCGGCGAAGCTTCGCCGGCGCCGGTGCCGGCGATCGGCGTCCCACTTGCCTCCCGCAGGCAGGCCTGCTCGCAGTGTTCGATGACCGCGAGCGCCGCCGCCGGCGCGAGCGCCGCAAGCTGGCAGGCGAACAGCCGCGAGCGCCGGCGTTCGTCGTCGATGTGGGCGACCAGCCATTCCTGGTAGCCGTGCACTCCCGCGGCGGTGGCCCGGTAGTGGGGCTTGGGCTGGCGCACCGCCCCGGGAGCGTCCTCGCCGGGCAGCTGCTCGATCAGCGCGCGGCGCCGCAGCGCGTCGAGCGCCGTGTAGATCTGCGACGGGCTCGACAGCTCCAGCGTGTCCTCGTAGGCGCGCTCGAAGCGCCGCACGAGCTCATAGCCGTAGCTCGGACGCTGGATCACAAGCCCCAGCAGCGCCCAGTTGAGCGGCGAGCGCATCGCCGCGCCCCGCTCGCTCGCGGCGACTCTCGATCCGGTGGCGACCCTTGCACTCATACCCGTTCCTCACGCGCAAGCCTAGCGCAGATCGGCACATATTCACAATTAGAAGTTTCTAGTCTCCGAATGAGTTCCAGGTTCACTGTCCACGGCGTGTCGAGTAATTCGCCGCCGCGATGGGTGAGGACCCCGCGATTCACAGCGTCCACGCCGGCGGGTGTCCCCGGGGCCGTACACAGCAGGCAAAAACAGGCAAAACGACGCCGGGGTGCCTGCGTACTGCTTCAGGATGGACACCCCGGCGTCGCCTAACAACGAACCAACCGGCCGGGTAGGACCGGAAGGAGCAGTCGAGTTTACACGACACAACCGACCTCCGCGGTCCCGGACGCCGGCTCGCCGGGGTGTCCTCGTACTGCGGGAAGTATCAGGACGGGCGCCTCGGCGGCCGGCGTTTGCGCGAATCCGCGCCGCGGCTTCGACCCCAAGGCGGATTGTCGCGGATACGTGTGGTGTCCCGGGCTGGACTCACGCCCGGATGCGATGTCGGTGTCGCAGGGCCTGCTCCCTCACGCGCCTTTCAAGGGACCCGCGTCAGTCTCCTCAACGATGCTTCGAGCCCACGCGATGGCCGCGGTGGCCCACTTCAGCGCTTGGTCGCGGTCGAGGCCGATGGGCGCTGCCGATCCGTACCGCTCGGTCGCGGCGAACGGGGTCAGGTCTTCCACGCCGTCAAGTGTGGAAGGCAGTTCGTTCCCGGTTTCCTTGGCGAAGTCTCTGAGCTGTTTGAGGTCGTGGGTGAAGGGGAATTCGGTGCCCTTGGCCGCGAGTACGGCCTTGATCGCCTTCTCGACGGCCTGTTGAGCGAGCATGCCGACCCCGGCATCGGTCACTCCCGGTACGGGCAACACGGACTTTGCCATCAGCTCGTCGTTCTCCGCGGCGGCGAGGAGCCGGCGGGCGAGGTCGCCGTTCGTGGCCATTACGCCGCGAGCTCCCTGCCCTCACGCAGGGCGGAGTTGATCACGGTGCCGTACACGTCGCGCCACTCGCGCACGCTCTCCTCGCTGACGACGATGATGTCGGCGTACACGCCTCGTTGCAGCGTTCGGTACAGCCGGACCGACTCCTTGCCCCAGTCCTCGACCGCGGGCTCGATCACGAGGAAGTCCAGGTCGCTGTGCTCGCCGGCCTGCCCGCGGGCGTGGGAGCCGAACAGGATCACCCGGCTTCCCGGTGGGGCGGCCCGCAGAATGCGGCGGCCCGCCTCCCGTATCACGGCGTCGTTGAACATGCCCGCATTCTACTGGCATGAGACTGCTCTTATGCAGGCGTCCGGTGTTGGTGCGCCGCCCGGTCCTCCGGCCCGTGGAGCGCCCTCGCGAGCGACCTCGCGGTGGCCGCGTTCGAACATGTGTCCAGATGCAAACAAGGAACAGTTCGGTTCTATGCCAATAGTGCATGATGCAGCATTCCGGCCCTATCGCCACGCGCCCGGGCCATGCCGGCCCGGCGCTGCGCAGCGATCCAGCCGGGACAAGCTCGGGTCTGCCGCCTTGAGCGCGGACCCGGAGCCCGCTCGCCGGGGCGTCTGCGTTGAAACAGGATGGGCGCCTCGGCGGCCGGTGTTTGCGCGAATGCGGGCGCTGGGGGCCAGAAGTGCCCGCGTGGAGCATCGCCCCGTCAGTTCTCCGTCCGAGGCGAGGGTGTGTCGGGGTCCTTGCCCCGGAGATCTTTCGCGGTGATCTCGTGCAGCCGGTCGTGAGCGATTTGGTAGACGGTCGGCGCGTGGGACTCCTTGGGGTGGTGGCGTACACCGAAGGCGAGGACATCGAGGGACAGTGCTCCGGTCTGCTCGCGGGCGATCAGGTACACGATGCCCCGCGGTCCGTCGGGCCAGGGGACACGGGTCTTCACGCAACCCGGCAGGCTCGTCCCGTCGGGTGCGTCCTCGTCGCACGCGAGCAGCTCGTCGACGGGTTGGCCGACCGATCAGAGATCGGCCAGCACGAGGTCGGCTCGCTTCCTTGTGGCTGCCGTTCGACCGGCATCGGTGCTGTCGCGCAGGTCTTCGCTCCACGCCGCCTCATCGAAGGCGACGGGCGCGTGGCCCGGCTTGGCAGGCATGGTTTACCCCTCGCCGTCGGGCGGGCGAACAGGTCCGTACTCCGCCTCGAACTCGGCCAGCGTCGCCCGTGTGTGGCCGAGCCGGTTGAGTATCGCCTGTGCGGAGTTGTCCGGAACGATCACCATACGGCCGTTCGGGTCCTCTTCGGCGACCAGGTACTCACCGGCTCGATCGCCGCTGAGCGTCACGTGCGGTTGCGCTGCCACAGCACTCATGATGACACCTCTCCCTTCGATCGTCAACGAGCGACCGCGACCGATCGCCCCTCGAGCACCATACCCCGCGCTTGGGACGGCGCATCGAATCGGCGTCCCCAAACCCCCGTCTTTCAAGGCCCCTCAACTACTCACAACCTAGAAAGTGAATCGCCCCGGGGCGATTCACGACCGAAGCTCAGCTTAGGGTTGGGGCGGGAAGGCGGGATGAGATGGATCGAGTTCCAATCTTCTCCGCGAGCAGCCCGGCCACCTGCCGCCCCGTTCTCATCTCCGCCCCGGTCCGTGCTCGCGCTCCCAGCGCGCAGCCCCGCGGTGCCCGCGTTCGAACATGTGTCCAGATGCAAACAAGGAACAGTTCGCGTCTATGCCAATAGTGTATGATGCAGAATACCGGCACTATCGCCACGCGCCTGGGCCATGCCGGCCCGGCGCTGCGCAGCGATCCAGCCGGGACAAGCTCGGGTCTGCCGCCTTGAGCGCGGACCCGGAGCCCGCTCGCCGGGGCGTCTGCGTATGAAAGAGGATGGGCGCCTCGGCGGCCGGCGCTGCGCGAATGCGAGCCGCGGGAGCCGAACCGTGGCGGGGACACGCCCGGCGCGCGGTGGCCGCCGTCCCGGCGGGCCCCGGGGCGCGGGAACCTCGCCGGAACTGTTCTAGATTTAGAACCTTCTAAACGTGGCTTACATTGCGGCCCGACTTGCGAGAGCATGCTCACGATGACGGGTGGAGGAGATCCAACGCGTACGGGGACGGCGGCTCGGTCGAGCGCCGCTCGCGCACGCCGGGCCACGGCGGGCGTGCCGGTTGGGCGCGCGCCGGGGCGGCTCCGCGATGACGCGCGGCGTCCGGCGAGCAGGTCTCGCTCGGATGCGGTGTCGGTGTCGCGCGCCGTGGCGGGGCTTGTGGATTCCTCGCGACGCCGATGGGCGTCGCCCGTCTTGCAGGACCGGCTCTCGAGCGCCAAGAAGGATGGACGCTCGGTGTCGAAGATCATTAACGACGAAAGTAAGGAGTAGTTGATGTTGAAGAGACTCAGAATAGTTGGGCTGTGTTTGGTGGCGGTGTTCGCGGTCAGCGCGGTGGCTGTCGCGAGCGCGTCGGCCGCTAATCCGGAATTCTACAACTGCCAGAAAGTCGCAGCTACCACCGGAGAATACCCGACGAAGGCCGCCTGCGAAAAAAACGAAAAAACAGGCGAAGAACCGCGGGAATGGTCACTGAAGCCCCTCGTGCCTGTGTGCACGCACGCCAGCGCTGTCACCGGGTGGCCTGCCTTTACAAAAGCCAAAATCTGGTGGTGGAACAAAGAAACCGCCGGCAAATGTGAAACACATGAAGCACCTACCGAACCGTTTGCGCTCGGCAAGGGCGAATACGGTGAAAGCCCGTTCTACTCGACGCTGGCCTCGGGGGCGGCAAAACCGAAGCTGGAAACCGTTAAAGGGGAAACCGTCGAATGCGAAACCGAGAAAGATATCGGCGAAATCACCGCTGCGAGGAGTGAGCGGACAGTGGTCGAGTTCACCGGCAAATGCCACTCGACAACGTTCGGCGCCGGAGAATGCCATTCGTCCGGCGAGCCAGAAGGCACGATCGTGACGAACCTGCTGGTAGGCAAGCCGGTCTATTACGGCGCAGGAGAAAAAGCAAGCGAAGGCGTCGGCATCGCCCTCCAACCGGCGTCGACCGAAGGCGAACGACTGTTCGTGTCTTTCGAATGCAAAACGCTCTTGGGTACCGAGCACGTAAAGGTCGGTCATGCAGGTGGGGCCGGCGGAGACTCCATAGTCTGCGCGATCACACCGATCAACACAATCACGACCACCAGCACGCTGACGTGTGCCCAGACCAAAGGTGTGCAGGCATACACCAAGTACTACGAAGGCGGTACGGCACACACCGACTATCTCGAAACTGAAGGTAGCGGGCCGAAAACGTTCCCATGGGAACAGTCGGGCCAAACGACAACTTCCACAGTCACGGCAGCGGAAGCGGGAAAGATCAAAGCATGACGCCGTAGGTAGTCACTACCGCGGCAGCAACTAGAGTCGACACGGGGCGGTTTGCGGCGCGAGTCGTGGCCGCCCTGCGTCGAGTGGGGAGAACACATGCGTGGGCGTCGGTGCATGCCGCGAATCAACAAGGACAGGAGGGGATGAGGCGATGCAAGGGATAAATGGGGGAGCGGCGCGCAAGTCGTGGGTCGCGGCGGCGGCTCTGCTGGTGGCGCTGGCCGTCACAGCGGGGCTACTTAGCCCTCCGGCCTCGGCGAAGGCGCTTCACAAGGAACTGTTCAGCTTCCCAGCGGAAACCTCCAGCGGCGTTTCCTTCCCTCCCGACGGTGTGTATATCGACAACTCCTCGCAATCCACTGCGGGCGATGTGTATGTCGGCGATCAGGAACACTTGGTTGTTGACCGCTACAGCTCCAAAGGCGCGTACGATTGCCAGGTAACCGCTCACGGCAGCACAAGCGGCACTACCGTCTCGCCGACCGAGTGCGACAGCAGCACGGAAGGGACGCCGATGGGCGCGTTCGCCAGCACATATGGTCAGGGAGCGGTCGACCCATCAAACGGCAATGTGTGGGTGCCCGAGACCAATGGCGAAGTAGTGGACGAGTTCGGCCGCAAAGGTGCGTATCTGACTCAGGTGACGTTGCCCGAAGGCGGCAAACCGTTTGAGGTCGCGCTCGACTCATCCGCAGACCTGTTCGTGGCGGACATCAGCAAGAAACGGATCGACGAGTACGAACCGTCCAGTGCGAAATGGAGCGTATGTGCCACCGGCACGACCGGCGGCCCGTTCGGGGTCGTGCGCGCCGTGGCGGTCGATGGCGACCCGGCGAGCCCTGCTTACGGCTACATATATGTCGGCGCGGGCGAAGTCATCGACGTGTTCAACTCCAATTGTCAGTATCAACGGCAGCTGACGCAAGGCGCGAGCGGCCCGTTGGGACCCATGGCAGACCTCACGGTCGATCCAGCCAGCGGCTATCTGTACGCGATAGACAATACGAGCCACGTGGTCGACGAGTTCGGCCCGAAGGCGGCGGAAGGCTTCGTCGGCCAGATTCAGCTTCCCAATGACGGCACACCGGGCGGCACCGCGGTCAACGCGTCGAGCGGCGACGTGTACGTCTCCGATGAACACGATCGAGTGGTGGACGTCTTCGGGCCAAACATCATGGTGCCCGATGTGAAGACTCTGCCTGCGAGTGGCATGAGGCCGAGTGAAGACGCGATCGAAGTGACATTCAACGGTGAAGTCAACCCGGGCGGTGCGGGAGTAGCCACCTGTGCGTTCGTCTACGGCACCAGCGCGGCGGCGCTGGAAGGCGAAGACCACCTGACGGCGGAATGCGAAAAAGCCGTGCCGGAAGGGTCCAGTTTCGTGCCGGTGAAGACCAAAGTGCTGCTCGAACCGGACGTCACCTACTATTTCCGCCTGCAGGCCTCCAACCAAAACGGCACGAACCCGGGCGAAGCTTCGCAGGACAGGAGCTTCATCACGCAAGGCCCCGGCCTGCGCGGCGAGTGGGCGTCGGCCGTGTCCGCGGAAGCGGCGACGCTCGAAGCGACGATCAACCCAAATGGCGCGCCGACCAGCTTCTTCTTCCAGTACGGGCCGACCGCTGCGTATGGGAAGGAAACCACGCCAGCGGCTGTCGGCTTCGACAGCGGGGATGTGCAGGTTTCTCAGGACATCTCGAAACTTGGCGCCGACATGAGCTACCACTACCGGCTTGTGGTAGTAAGCGAACTGGAACCGGAAAAGCCCTTCAAGTTCTACGGTGCCGATCAGACGTTCACGACCCAGCGTGGGGGCGAAGAACTCCTGCTGCCTGATGGTCGCCAGTGGGAGCTTGTCTCGCCACCTGACAAGCACGGCGGCAACATCCTGGGGCCTGCCTCGCCACTTGCCCAGGGCATTTACGAGGCGGCTGTGGGCGGCGATGCGGTGACCTACCTTTCGGACGGGGCGACCGAAGGGACGGCCCAGGGGGCCGCCGGATACGTGCAGGTGCTATCAGAACGCGGCCCGTCCGGGTGGAGGTCAGAAGACATCGCCACGCCTCATGGCGAAAGCCCGGAAGTACCGGGAGCTACGAAACTCGTTGAGGATAGATTTTTCTCTCCTAGCCTGTCGACAGTCGTGGTGGAGCCGAACGGGCCGTTCGCACCGCTTCAGCTCTGCTCCGCTTCGACGTGCGAATCGGCGGCTTCCCCGTTGGCGACCGAACAGACGGTCTATCTGCGCCACAACACGACGTGCGCAACCGAAGTGGACACCTGCTACGAGCCGTTGGTCACGGCGGCCGAAGGCTGCCAAGATGTGGAGGCGGGTACAGCATTCGGCGGGCAGGTGAACTTCCTTGCTGCCAGCCCGGACGGCAAGCACATCGTGATCGAAGCGCCGCTTGCGCCGGGAGGCAAACCGCAGGTCGTGGAGTGGTCCGGTGAAGCCCCGTGCGCGAAGCTGTCCGAACCGATCGGCGGAGTACCGGGTAGCGGCAATAATGGTCGTGCCCCCGAAAACCCGCGCGGTGCGGTCTCGGAAGATGGGTCGCGCATCTTCTGGCAGAACGGCTCATCCTACAACGGCTCATCCTACGTCGAGGTCACCGATCTCGCGAAGAAGGAAACGCTCCAGGTCGGCAACGGGAAAGCGCTGTACGAGACCGCGAGCGCGAACGGCGCGTCCATGTTCTTCACCGAACCGGGGAAACTGTACGTATGTCGGATCGTCGAAGAAGCGGGGAAACTGGCCTGCCAGTTGACTGATCTGGCGCCGAACGCCGGAACGATCAAAAACATGATCTTCGCGAGCGAAGACGGCTCGTACGTGTACTTCGTCGCGACGGGCGTCCTGACCGGTGAAGAACAGAGTCCGCGCGGAGAAGTTGCTGTGGCAGGCGCGCCCAACCTGTATATGCGCCACTACGACGCGGCGACGGAAAAGTGGGAACCCCCGCATCTTATCGCCGTGATTTCAGCCGCCGACGCCAACCAGGACTTCAGCGGCGAAACCGAAGTGGAAAGACGGCCGGTGCGAGTGTCCCCGAATGGCCGCTGGATGGTCTTCATGGCCGAACGGTCTCTGACCGGTTATGACAACGAAGACGTCACGAGCAAGAGTCCCGGCGAACGGCTCGACGAGGAGGTGTTCCTCTACCATGCCCCATCGACGAGCGACGCGCAGGGCCGCCTCGCCTGCGTCTCCTGCAACCCAACCAGCGGGCGGCCCACGGGAATGCAGGCCACAGATACACAGCTGCTTCACAACCCACTCAACGGCGGAACGTGGTTCTCCGGTGTCGTGCCGGCATGGAATGATGTCGGTACCAACGGTTCGGCGATCCGTCAGCCCCGCTACCTCTCAAATGGTGGGCGCGTGTTCTTCGACAGCACCGAAGCGCTGGTTCCGCAGGATGTCAAAGCAGCGATCGACGTGTACGAGTATGAGTCTCCGAAGGGCCCTGAAGCGGCGGCGAGCGACATCTGCACTACCGAAAGCAGCACGTACAGCAAGCAAGACGGCGGTTGCATCGACCTGATCTCCTCGGGCGAATCGGCGCAGGAATCGGCGTTCCTAGACGCCTCAGAAAGCGGCAACGACGTGTTTTTCCTCACGCGCTCGAAACTCGTGGGCAAGGATCGCGACACAGCTTACGACGTCTACGACGCGCACGTCTGCACGAGCGAAGCGCCGTGCATCGCGGAAACGCCGCCGGAACCGTTGCCATGCGTGGACACCGAATCGTGCCGCGAAGCACCACAGCCACAGCCATCGGTGTTCGGGTCGCTGCCGTCCGCGACGTTCTCCGGCGCGGGCGATCTCACGCCGCCCACATCCAAACCAACTGTCAAGCCGAAGGCATTGACGCGGGCGCAGAAGCTCAAGCGGGCGCTGAAGGCGTGCCGTAAACAGAAGGGGCGAAAGAAGCGAGCCGCGTGCGTTCGGCAGGCGAGGAAGCGGTATGGGGCCAAGAGCGCACATAGCGCCAGCGTGAACAGGAGGGGATGGCGATGACCGGGATACGCGTGAACACGAGGAGGATACTGCTCGGCGCCCTCGCGGCTGCCTGCATGCTGCTGGCGATGACCGGAGTCGGCAGTGCTCAGGCGGCGCAGGCGTGGTGGCATGTGGACGCGAGTGTCCGGCCGACGCCCCTGGCGACTGTGCCGGCGCCCGAGGTGCAGAAGATTAACACCGAAACGGTCAACTTCGAACCGGAAGAATATCTGATCGCGAAGGTCGAAATCGATGGCCAGGTGGTCGCTTGCCTGGCGAACGACAGCGAAACAGTGGGTTACTGCGAAGCGCTTTTCGGAGTTAAAGGCGTGACGACTGCCGAAGAACTGCAGGGGGCATTGGAAGCGCCCGACGCCTACGGTAAAGGCAACGTCGAGGTCAGGGGCGGCCCCGCAAGCAGCCCCAGCGCATCGTTCGAAGTTATTACGCCTGGCGGTCCGGCGCCGCCGGTCAGCGTGGAATCCTACGAAAACGTCTACGGGCACGCATCGGCCGCGGTCCTGCAGCAGGGTGGCAGCGGCAAGATCGTCCTGCTTGCGACCAACGTAGGTAACGCGTCCGTCGAAGGCGCGGCGGCGTCCGTCACGATTAGCAATACGCTGCCAGCCGGAGTCGGAGTGAAGGCGACGAGCATCGAAGGCAAGACGGTCAATGGAAGCGTTACGCGCGCGCCTGTCGAATGCGTGCAGCCCGCGGGTCCATGCACCTTCAAAGGCGACCTGCCACCTTACGAAGCGATCGAAGTAGACGTAACCGTTGTCGCTCAGCGGGGCGCGAAAGACGGCGAAGTCGATACGGCCGCGGTAGAAGGCGGTGGCGCGGGCTCCTCGTCGAGCTTGCTGAAGCTCGCGTACGGCGACGAACCGACGTTCGGCGTCCAGACCTACGAAATGAACGCCGAAGGTGAAGGCGGCGCGCCGGTGCGGAAGGCGGGCGCGCACCCATTCCAGTTGACGACCAGCACGATCATGAACCAGAACGCCGAAGGCAAGCCGGTCGACCTGGCGAAGGATCTCGAATTCGAGTTGCCGGACGGCCTGGTCGGCAACCCGACCGCGTACCCGCAGTGCTCGCTCGGCGAATTCATGACGGAACTCAACGGAGAAAACGGATGCCGCCCGGAAACGGCGATCGGCGTCGCCGACGCCACGATCAGGGTGAATGGCACTATTGAGACGCTTTCAGTACCAGTGTTCAACCTGGAACCGGAAGAAGGCGAGCCGGCACGTTTCGGGTTCTACCCGGCGGTGCCGGTCGTGCTCGACACCTCCGTGCGCACCGGCAAAGGCTACGGAGTGACGGTCGCCGCGCACAACCTCACGGAGCTGGCGGGCTTCCTCGGCGCGCAGGTGACATTCTGGGGCGTGCCCGGTAGCCCGTCACACGACCAGCAACGGGGGTGGGGATGCCTGCGGGTCTCGGAGGGCGAGCTGGGGTATACGTGCAAGCCGCTGGAAGAGCGCAACCCGGCGCCGTTCCTGACGATGCCGACCTCGTGCAGCGGGCCAATGCGGGCGCCGCTGCTGGCGAACTCCTGGCAGCGACCGGGGGCGTTCGAGGAATTCGCCCTCGAGGAACCGCCGCCCGCGATGCAAGCTTGCAACCAGCTGCGCTTCGAACCGACGATCAAGGCGACCCCCGACTACGGAGAAGCCAGCAGACCATCCGGTCTGAGCGTCGATGTCCACGTTCCCCAGGAGCTGCAGGTTGTGGCGAACGGCACGGCGGAGTCCGAGGTGAAACAGATCAAGGTCGTCCTCCCCAAGGGCGTCACGGTCAACCCCGGCGGCGCGGGCGGACTGGAGGCCTGCACCGAGGGCGATGTCGGCTACGAAGGCAAGGAACTGGCCGGGGAAGTGGCGATGGAATTCTTCTCGCCGACGCTGCCGGAACCGTTCTGCCCCAAGCAGGCCAAGATCGGGACGGTCACGATCCACACTCCGTTGCTGCCCAATCCGCTGGAAGGGGCCGTCTACCTGGCGTCCCCGGCGCCGACGGGCGAAGCCGGGCAGAACCCGTACAGGTCTCTGCTCGCGATGTACCTCGTCGCCGAAGATCCCGTGTCGGGGACGCTCGTGAAGCTGCCGATGCACGTGTCGCTCAATGAAGAAACCGGCCAGGTCGTGACGACGGTTGAAAGCCCGCAGCTGCCCTTCGAAGACGCCGAACTGCACTTCTTTGGCGGCAGCAGGGCGCCGCTGGCGACTCCGGGGCTCTGTGGCAGCTATACGACCAAGGCGGTCTTCACGCCGTGGTCGGGGCAGGAACCGGTGACTTCGACCTCGACGTTCAACATCACGTCGGGGCCGAACGGGTCGCCGTGCCCGAGCGATCCGAAGCCGTTCACGCCGGAATTCAACGTCGGCACCACGAACAACCAGGCCGACGCCTTCAGTCCGTTCACGATGACGCTCGCCCGCAAAGACGGCGAACAGACGCTCGGGTCGCTCGACATGACGCTCCCCCCCGGGCTCGCCGGCATCCTTTCGAGCGTGGTGCAGTGCGGCGAAGCGCAGGCCGACGCGGGCACGTGTCCTGCCGCCAGCCAGATCGGGCACGTGACCGTGCAGGCCGGTGTCGGCAACGAACCGATCACGCTGCCGCAAGCGGGCAAGCCGGAAGACCCCGTGTATCTGACCGGACCGTACGAAGGCGCGCCGTTCGGGCTCGCGGTCGTGGTGCACCCCGAAGCGGGGCCGTTCAACCTCGAAGAAAACGGCCACCCGGTCGTCGTGCGTGCGAAGATCGAGGTCAACCCGTACACCGCGCAGGCGTCGGTCTCAAGCGGCGCGATGCCGACGATACTGCGGGGCATCCCGCTCGACGTGAGGACGATCGACGTGACGATCGACCGGGCAGGATTCATGTTCGACCCGACCAACTGCGCCGCCATGTCGATTGCGGGCGCGGTCGCATCCAGCGAAGGCGCGAGCGAGGGCGTGTCCAGCCGCTTCCAGGCGGCCAACTGCGCCACCCTGCCCTTCAAACCCACGTTCACAGTCTCCACCCAGGGCAGGATCTCCAAAGCCGACGGCGCCAGCCTGACGGTGAAGCTCGCCTCCAAAGGCGGTCCGCAGGCCGGCGGCGGGGAAGCGAACATCAGGTCTGTCAAGGTGGATCTGCCCAAGCAGCTCCCCTCGCGGCTGACGACGCTGCAGAAAGCGTGCGTGGCAGCCGTGTTCAACGCCAACCCGGCGGGCTGCCCGGCGGCGTCGAACGTCGGGACCGCGACCGCGACCACGCCGATCTTCTCCCATCCGCTGACCGGTCCCGCCTACCTGGTCTCCCACGGCGGGGAGGCGTTCCCCGACCTGGAGATCGTGCTGCAGGGCGAAGGGGTCACGCTGATCCTCGACGGGAACACGGACATCAAAAAAGGCATAACGTCCAGCACGTTCAGAACGGTCCCCGACGCGCCGATCTCGAGCTTCGAACTGAAGCTCCCCACAGGTCCGTATTCGATCCTCGGGACCAATCTGCCCACGAGCGCCAAATACAGCCTCTGCGGGCAGAAGCTGGCGATGCCCACAGCCTTCGTCGGCCAGAACGGCGCGGAAATCCACGGGTCCACCCCGATCGCCGTCACCGGCTGCAAGCCCGCGATCACGGTCGTCAAGCGCAGCGTAAAGGGCGCCACCGCGACGCTCGAGGTGAGCGTCCCGGCGGCCGGCCGGCTCGTGGCAACCGGCAAGGGCCTCTCGAAAGCCAGCGGGAAGGCGAGCAAGGCCGGCACGATGACGGTCAAGCTGACCCTCACGAAGGCCGAGGCGGCCTTCCTGGCCAAGCACCACGGTCGCAGGCTGAAGGCCAAGATCGACCTGCGGTTCACCCCGAAGAAGGGAGCCAAGCTGAAGACCACTACCACGGTTCTGATTGGGTGAAAAGAAAACTGCGGGGTGGGACGTGGAAACGTCTCGTCCCCGGCAATGCTTGGGCGTCGCTCGATCCCTCCAGCGGCGTCCGAGGGGAACCACGAATCGGCGGACCCTCTCCCGCTAGGTTCTCGCGTCCCGGGCGCCGCGGTTGCGCCCTCAGCCGCGGCGCCCCCCTTAAAACCTCAGGTAAGCGGGTCCGCGACTCCGTCCGGCCGGGGACCGGATGGAGGAACGTCCGGATCCCGCGCCGCTTGCCCCTCGTCGCCCCGAAGGGTGTTGTGGGACATCGTCCCTCGTCGCCCGTGGTAACCTGGGTTCATGGCCACGAAGAAAAAGAGCACGACCACCGCCAAGCCCGCGTCCAGGGCTGCCGGTCGTTCCGCCTCGAACGGCATTGCGCCGATCAGGGGCAAAGCCCGCCGGGAAGCGATCGAGGCGTTCCTCGAGATGACCTCGAAAGACATGG
>CABEDD010000176.1_pt1 | contig 15223 bp, 13 predicted proteins | sample 3132901 | NCBI WGS metagenome assembly CABEDD01 (sample SAMEA5534329, study PRJEB31848) | metagenome | biome: tundra; feature: field; material: soil | place: USA | collected 2013-05 | depth 0.15 m
GGCGGCGAGGCGTCGGGCCAGCTCGCGCAGTCGGTTACGAGGCTCGCGCCGAGCGCCGTGGCCGCGTCGAACGGGTAGAAGTCCCCGCCGGGCAGCCCGCGCAGCGTGGCGAGCGCTTCGTTCAGGCGCGTCGACGGTGCGGCCGAGCGCTGCCAGGGGAACGGCAGCTCTTCGCAGGAGGTGTCGACGAACAGCGTTTCGTCGATCGAGTCCGAGCTTTCGAGGTGCCTGGGGCCGCTCGGGATGTTGGGGATCAGACCCTCGGAGAGCAGCTGCAGGCGCAGCAGCGGGTTGGGATCGTGGCGCAGTGCCGAGACCACGGCCGCCGGCAGCAGCGCGCGCAGGGCGGGGTTCAGGTCGCCCGCCTGCAGGATCCCCAGCAGGCTCGTCTCGCTCAGGCGCACGGCGTGGCGGTGGCCCGATCCGTCGTAGACCGAGCCGCTGAGCGCGTGCTTGCGCAGCCCGGCGATCAGCCGTGCGAGATCGGCGGTCGGGTTCGCGGTGATCCCGGCACAGGCGTTGTTCGCGCACAGCTCGCTCAGCACCCCGCCGATCGCCTGAAACGTTCCCACCGCGAACGGTTCCGGCCCGCCCGACGGGACGACCGAGTCGAGCACGAGCGCTTCCACGTGCTGGGGGTAGCGTTCGGCGTACTCCAGCGCGACCTTCGTCCCGTAGGAGGTCCCGTACAGCAAGAGCTTTTCATACCCCCCGGCCTGCCGCAGCGCCTCGATGTCCGCAACCGATTCCTGGGTGGTGTAGCCGCCGCGCACGGGTCCGAGCTGCTGCGCGCAGCGCCCGATCAGCTCGCCGATCGACTTGGCCTGTTCGGCTTCGCCCGGGCCGGCGAACGCGGCGCAGCTCAGCGGGCTCGATTCGCCGGTGCCGCGCTGGTCGAACACGATCAGATCGCGCGAGCCCAGCGCCGGGGCGATCGCCCTGGCGATGAATTCGCCCAGCCCCAGGGCGGCCTGGCCGGGACCGCCGGCGAGCGCGACCACGGCGCTCCTGCTCGGGGTCGATCCCGCCAGCCTGCGCTCGACTTTCAGCGAGATCGTGCCGGGCACCCCTCCCGCGCGGTCCATCGGCACGGGCACGCTCGAGCAGAAGAAGCCCGCCGGCGCGGCGCCCGTGCAGGGCGCGAATTCAGGGGAGGCGAGCGAGGATGCCGGCCAGGCCGCGAGCGCCAGCGCGGGCAGCAGAGCCAATAGTGGAGCCAGCCTGCGCATCTGTTCTGACAATAGCGGCACTCGCGGAGGGGCTCGCCGCCACCGGGCCCGCCCCGGACAGCACGTGCCGGCCGCCGAGCGTGCCCGTCAGCGCGTGGTGCGCTCCCAGGCGCAGCGTCCCGCGCGCGGCCGCGGCGCCGCCGATGTGCAGCACGGCTCCGGTCTGGGTGAGCTGACCGGAGACGGTCACGCCCGGTACGTAGGAGTAGTCGTGGAGAGCCAGCCTCTCGCCCCCGATGCTGGCCCAGCCCGCGCGCAGGCCGCCGGTGCGCAGCGACGTCAGCCCGGCGATGTTGCCGGACGCAAGCGCCTTGAGCGCCTGCACGATGACCTGGCGGGAGAGGTCGGTCAGCGTCAGTCGCACCGCGCCCAGCGTGCGTCCGGGCAGCCCGCGACCGCCTCCGGCCGGGCGCACGTCGGACAGGCGCGCCGGCGCCAGCGGCGCCAGCTTGAGCAGCCCCAGGATCTGCGGTTCGCCCGTGCAGGGCTTGATCTGAGAGGGCTTGAACAGCGCCTGCAGCGCCCTGCTCGAGCACCCGCTGAGGTCGCTGCCGAGGACCGAGTGTCCGACTTCCGGCACGACCAACAGGTGCGAGCCCGGGATCTGCGCGGCGAGGACGCGCGCGTTCGCGGTCGGTGTGCGCAGGTCGTCGGCGCCGCTGAGGATCAGCGCCGGCACGCTTGGGAATGGCGCCTGCACCGGCGCGGGGGCGGGGGTCGTGTACGGCCAGAACGCGCACGCGGGAATGTCGCTGATCGAGAGCACGTTGCTCGGCGCGAACGGCGCGATCTCACTTGCTCCCAGTCCTCTGATCTGCGCCTGCACTTCGGCCAGGCGCCCGGCGGGGCTGGAGGAGCGGTTCCATCCGAACAGCTCCTCTTCGCAGCTGGTCGCGTAGTACAGGGGCGTGTCGAAGCTCTCGCTCGGGGGTTCTGCTTCGCCGCCTTCGCCCCGCTGCGAGGCCTCGCGCAGCAGGCGCGCGAACGGCGCCGTATCGCCACTCCCCGCCGCGCGCACGGCGGCGGGGAATTCCGCGCGCAGCACCGGTTCGAGGTCGCCGGCGATGAGCACGTCGAGCAGCGTGTTCGCGGAGAACCGCAGCGTGTGGGCATGCCCGTCGCTGTCGATCCAGCGCCCGCTCAGCGCGCCACCGCGCATGCGCCTGACGAGCCTGGCGAGGTCGGCGAGCGGTTCGGGGGTGATGTGCGCGCACGCGCGTCTGGCGCACAGCTGGCGCAGCACGCGCGGGATCGCCGCGAACGTCGGCAGGTTCAGCGGTTCCGGGCCGTTGGGGGGCACGACCGAGTCGAGCACGAGCGCGGAGACGTGGCTCGGGTAGGTCTGCGCGTAGCGCTCGGCGACCTTCGTGCCGTAGGAGGTCCCGTACAGCACGAGCCGTTCGTACCCGCCCGCCTGGCGGATCGCCTCCATGTCGGCGACGGTGTCGGCGGTCGTGTAGTCGGTCCGTTCGGCGCCGATCTGGGCGGCGCATTCCGCTATCTGCTGACCCGCCGGCCCGCCCGCGCTCAGTTCGAAGCGGTGGCAGGACAGGGGATGGGACAGGCCGATCCCGCGCTGGTCGAACACGATCAGATCGCGTGTGGCCGCGATCGGCCCGAGCTGACGCGCGAAGTCTTCGGCGAACGGGATCGCCGCCTGGCCGGGCCCGCCCGCGAGCGCGACGATCGCTTCGCGCGCTTCGCCGACGGGGGCGCGGTGACGGCGCATCGCCAGCGGGATCGTGCCGGGCGTGGCTCCGCTCGGATCCAGGGGCACGGTCAGGTGACCGCAGGCATATTCGTTGGAGCTGCCGCACGGCGCCCACGCGATCTGGGCCTGCGCGGTGGCGCTCTGAGCGCATGCGCCTGCCGTCATGAGCGCGGCGGCGGCCGCGGCGGCGGCGAGTCCTCTGAGTCGCATAGGCGGAATCTATTCGATCAGGATGTGGCGGCGCGCCGCCGGTCGGGGTGGGTCGGGCGCCGGATGTTGGTTTATCTTTTTGGGCGTTAACGCGTGTGCGCGCGTACGCGCGCGCGGTGCCGCCTTTTTTATAACGAGTCCTCCGCCCTCCGCCTCCGATGACCGATTCCCGCCAGACGATCTCCGCCCCGGGCGCGCCCCCCGCGATCGGCCCCTACAGCCACGCGGTTCGCGCCGGCGAGCTGCTGTTCTGCTCGGGCCAGATCCCGCTCGACCCCGCCACCGGCGAGCTGGCCGGGAGCACCGCGGCAGAGCAGGCGCGCCGCTGCCTGGAGAACCTGCGCGCCGTGTGCGAGGCCGCCGGCACGTCTCTGGCCCGGGCGGTGCGCCTGACCGTGTACATGACCGACCTGGCCGAGTTCGCCGCCGTCAACGAGGTGTACGGGTCGTTCTTCCCCGGCGAGCATCCGCCCGCCCGGGTGGCCGTCGAGGTGTCGGGCCTGCCCAGGGGGGCGCTCGTGGAGATCGACGCGATCGTCTCCGTTCGGTGACGAGATTCAAGGGGGGCCATGCCGCATGCGGCATGGCCAGCAGGGCCGCATGCGGCCCTGCTACGGGGCCGCGCATGCGCGGCCCCGCGGTCGGCGCATGCGCCGACCGAACGACATCGGCTCTATCTCTCCTGCCGCAGCTGCGCCCGCTTGACCTTGCCGCTGGCGGTCTTGGGCAGCTCGTCGGCGAACTCGACGATGCGGGGGTACTTGTACGGCGCCGTTTCGCGCTTGACGTGCTCCTGCAGCTCGCGCCCCAGCGTGGGGGACGGGTCATAGCCATCGCGCAGCACGACCACAGCGCGCACCACCGATCCGCGCTCGGGATCGGACGCCGCCACCGCGGCGGCCTCGGCCACCGCCGGGTGGGCGATCAGCGCGGACTCGACCTCGAACGGGCCGATGCGATAGCCGGCGGAGATGATCACGTCGTCCGAGCGGCCTTCGAACCACAGGTAGCCGTCCTCGTCCTCGCGCACGCGATCGCCGGTGTGCCACGGCTCGGCTACCCTCGCCCCGCCGGCGCCGTCCGTGCCCCCGGCGACCCCTGCGCCCTCTCCGCCGTCCGCGCCCTTCGCCGCGCGATCCTCGATCCGCCATGTCCCGTCCTCCCGGCGCTCCACGCCCTCGCCGAGATAGCCGAGGAAGAAGGTCGGCACGCTTGCCGGGTCTGCCACCAGCTCGCCGTCGCGTATAGACAGCTCCACGCCCGGCAGCGCGCGTCCCATCGAGCCTGCTCGCGCGGGCTCGCCCGGGGGCATCCCCGTCAGCTGTCCGGTCTCGGTCTGACCGTAGCCGTCGCGGATCTCGATGCCGGTCGCCTCGCGCCAGGCGTGCAGCACCTCCGGGTTCAGCGCCTCGCCGGCGGCCACCATCGCGCGCAGGCCTGGAAGCGGACGCAGGCTCGCGCGGGCGGCGATCACGCGGTACTCGGTCGGCGCCATGCACAGCACGCTCACCCGCTCGCGCTCCAGCAGCTCCAGGCGCTCTGCCGGATCGAAGCGCGCATCGTGCAGCAGCGCGCTCGCCCCCGACAGCCACGGCGCGATGAACACGTTGCGCGCCGACTTCGACCAGCCCGAGGCCGCCGTGCACCACACCAGCTCGCCCGCCCGCGCGCCCAGCCAGTGGGTTGCCTGCACGCGCTGGCCGTCGAGGTAGCGCTGGGCGTGCAGGACCGCTCGGGGCTCGCCGGAGGTGCCGCTCGTGAACGTGATCAGGCACGGGTCTTTGCCGCCCAGCTCGATCGCGGGCGCGGGCTCGGCGGCGAACAGCGACTCGTCGGGCACGAGCACGACCGCGCACTCCGGCCGGGCCGACTCCAGCTCCGCGCGGTTGCGCTCGTCGGCGACGATCAGCGACGGGCGCGCCACGTCGATGCGCAGGCGCAGGTCCTTGGCGCGCAGCTGCTCGGTGCACGGCAGCACGACCGCGCCGATCCGAAAACAGGCGCACATCGCGATCACCCACTCGGGGCGGTTACCGATCAGCGTCATCACGACATCCCCCCGGTCGATCCCGCGCGCGCGCAGCGTCACCGCCAGGCGAGCGCTGCGGTCGGACACCTCGGCGAACGTCCACTCGCGCCGCGAGCCGTCCCGGGCCAGCTCCACGAGCGCCACTTCTCCAGGCGGCAGCCGGTCGAGCACGTCGCGCGCGAAGTTCACGCCGGTATTCTCCCTGTAGCAGCCCCACACGGCGTCGAGCCCCGGCGCTGGATCGCAACCGGCGCGCCGCGTGCCGGCCCGGATCTTGAACCCCCGAACCTGGAGTGCCCGACACATGGCCGTAGCCCCCGCCCCATACACCGAGAAGACCGACGAGCAGCAGGCGATCACCGAGATGGTGCGCCAGTTCGCCGACGAGCAGATATTGCCCAACGCCGAGCACTACGACCACGAGGACGCGTTTCCCGAGCCGATCGTCGAGCAGATGAAGGAGCTGGGCCTGTTCGGGGTGACGATCCCCGAGGAGTACGGCGGGATGGGGCTGGACCTGACCACGTACGCGATGATCGTGGAGGAGCTCTCGCGCGGCTGGATCTCGATCTCGGGCGTCGTCAACACGCACTTCATCGGCTCCTACCTGCTGATGAAGTTCGGCAACGAGGAGCAGCGGCAGAAATACCTGCCGCGCATGGCCACCGGCGAGATTCGCGCTGCCTTCTCGCTGTCCGAGCCGGAGCTGGGGTCCGACGTGCAGGCGATCAAAACCTCCGCCAAGAAGGGCGAGGACGGCAAGTACGAGATCAACGGCCAGAAGATGTGGGTCACGAACGGGCTGCGCTCGGACCTCGTGTTCGTGCTTGTGAAGACCGACCCGAACGCCGAGAAGGCCCATCGCGGGATGACGTGCTTCATCGCCGAGAAATCCCCGGGCGCCGGCGAGAACACGGGCGAGCTGGCCGGGCTGAACGTGCCGCCGCAGCTGAAAAAGATGGGCTACAAGGGCGTCGAGTCGACCGAGCTCGTGTTCGATTCCTACAGATGTCCGGCCGAGAACATCCTCGGCGGCGAGGACGCCGGCCTGAACAAGGGGTTCTCGCAGATGATGGACGCGCTGGAGGTCGGCCGCGTGAACGTGGCCGCGCGCGGCGTCGGCATCGCCCAGCGGGCGCTGGAGCTCGCGCTGAAATACTCCCAGGAGCGCAAGACGTTCGGCAAGCCGATCGCAGAGCACCAGGCGATCCAGTTCAAGCTCGCCGACATGGCCACCCAGGTCGATGCCGCACGCCTGTTGACGCTGCGCGCCGCGCGCTTGAAGGACGCCGGAGAGCGCTCCGATCTGGAGGCGGGGATGGCCAAGCTGTTCGCCTCCGAGGCCGGGCGCTTCTGCGTCGAGGAGTCCTTTCGCATCCACGGCGGCTACGGCTACTCCAAGGAGTACGAGATCGAGCGTCTGTACCGCGACGCGCCGCTCTTGCTGATCGGAGAGGGCACCTCGGAGATCCAGCGCATGGTGATCGGGCGCAAGCTGCTTCAGCGGCACAAGATCTGATGAGCCGGCGCCCGAGCACCGATCCAGACGTGACGGAGGACTGAACGTGGCCGAGGATGCAAAAACCCTGATCGAGCTGGCGGTGCGCAGGTTCCTCGAGGAAGTTCCCGCCCTGGAGCCGATCAAGCTCGTCGTCGGCGTCGAGCTGCGCGGGCGCGGGGACGTGCAGCACTTTCGTCTTCAGATGCCCGACCTGAAGGTCACCAAGGACACGGCGGGCGACGCGCGCGTGCGCGTGGACATGCGCCGCGAGTTCTTCAACGTGATGGCCCGCGAGGGCAAGGTGGCGGACTGGATCGAGGCGTTCACCTACGGCCAGGCCAAGGCGTCGGGCCCCGAGCAGTTCCTGCGCCTGATCGCCAACGTCGTCCACAAGCAGCAGGAACGCCTGCGAACCCGCAAGTCCCACCAGCCCTGAGGGGCCGATCGGAAAGTCACTGCGCGCCTAGACGTTCGCTGGGCAAGCGAGCCAAGGACGCAGGGAGCGTGGCGTGCTTGGCACGCGAGCGACCGAGGACGCCGGACCGCGCCGCTCAGCGGACGTCTAGTGGTAGGCCGTCAGCTGCTGTGCGAGGAACGCCAGCGAGGCGAGCAGGAAGATGCACATCACGATCAGGGAGAAGTTTTCGTTCACGTTCTGCCAGCCCTCCTGGTCACAGGATAGGGGACGCGGCGGTCCTCAGGCCAGGATGGCGTCGTCGTCGTAGAGCTTGATCACCCTGACAGCGCCCGACCCAGCCGTCCCGGCCGTGTGCCCCGCGGCGTCCAGGCACAGACGGCAGAGCACGCACTCGTCGAGATTCTGCTCGACCAGCTCCAGCGCGCCCGTCGCATCCTGGGCGAAGATGTCCACCGGACAGGCCTCCGTGAGTCTCCGCGCGAGCTCGGTGTCCGCGGCCGCCGCGTCGTCGACCTCGACGGCGATGAACGTTCCGTCGGCTCTCATGACCCGCTCCCCGCGTCCGCCGGGCTCGAAATCGCCGCGCCGCCAGCGCGCTCGGCGATCTTGGCCCCGATCAGCCCGGGGATGTCCTCGATCCGCTCGGCGACCGTGATCCCCGCCTGGGCGAGGCGGGCGATCTTCTCGCCGGCCGTGTCGGCCTTGCCTTCGACGATCGTGCCGGCGTGCCCGAAGGACATGCCCGGCATCTCATCCATGAACCGCCCCGCCATGAACGCCACGATCGGCAGCCGAGAGTGCTGCTCGGTCACCCATGATGCGAGCTCGGCCTCCATGCGCCCGCCGGGCTCGGTGTAGATGACGATGCCCTGCGTCTGGGGGTCGGCCTCGAACAATGGCATCAGCTCGGCGTATGTCTGCCCGATGATCGCGTCGCCGCCGATCGACACGGCCGTCGACTGACCGAGGCCGGCGGCGGACAGGGTGGAGGACATCTCGGTGGTCATCCCACCCGAGCGCGAGATCACACCGATCGGGCCGGGTTTGTACGCCTGCGCGGCGTTTCGGGCCGGGCCGCCGATGCCGCCCATCTTGATCACGTCGGGCACGATGATCCCCAGGCAGTTGGGGCCGATGATGCGCGCGCCCCGCAGATTCGCCAGCTCGACCATCTGCGCCACGTCGCGCCTGGGGATGCGCTCGGTGACGATCACGATCAGCTCGACGCCGTTCTCGATCGCCTCGAACACGGCGTCCTTCGTGAACGCCGGCGGCACCGTCACGACGGAGCCGTCGATCGGCCCGCCGTGGTGGGCGACGGCCTGGGCGACCGTGTCGAACACGGGCACGCCATGCACCTCTCGGCCCAGGCGTCCCGGCGTGACGCCGCCGACGACCCTGGCGCCCTGGCCGTAGTCCAGGCACTCGCGGGTCAGGTTGACGGCCTCGCGCCCGGTGATCCCCTGGACGATGAACGTCGTGCCGGCGTCGATCAGTATCGACATCAGGCGGCCACTCCCTGGATCTTCTCGACAGCCCGCCGCGCGGCCTCGTTGAGGGAGATGGAGCGATCGGCGTAATCCACCCCGTAGCGCTCGAGGATCTTGAACCCCTCCTCCTCCCACGCGCCGGGGATGCGGAAGATCGCGATCTTCTCTCCGGGGTCATACCCCAGCTCCAGGCAGGCTTTGATGACCCCGCGCGCGACGATGTCCACGCGCGTGTTCGACACGATCGACATCATCACGGCGATCTTGTCCACTCCGGGCTTGCCCAACACGAGCTTGGCCAACCCGCAGGCCTTGGCGACGGAGGGATTCCCTCCGATCTCGCAGTAGTTGGCGGGCTTGCCCCCGTGCGCGCGCACGGCGTCGAACAGCGTCAGCGAGCCCCCGCCCGCCCCGATCACGAGGCCCAAATCGCCGTCGAACTCGGTCACGTTGCCGGCGACGCCGCGGTGGTCGGTCGCGTCCACCTGCTCGCCCGCGAGCTCGAACGGGGTCGCCTCGCGCGCCTGGCGCGTCTCCTGCACGCCCACACTCAGGTCGGCCAGCAATTGCTTATGCCGGCCGCGGGCCTCGTTCTCCATCTCCATGTGCGCGTCCAGCGCGACGAACGAGCCGTCGGTGAGGCGCCCGAGCGGGTTGATCTCCGCGAGGGTCATGTCGTTCTCGACGAACACCTTCGCCAGCAGTGTGACGATCGGCACGAGCTTGTTCAGAGCCGAGCCGGTGACGCCTGTGGAGGCGATCGCCTCCTTGGCCTGAAACTCGCTGAACGCCAGGATGTTGGAGAAGTGCCGCCGCCCGACCTTCTCGGGCTGCTCCTCGGCCACCTGCTCGATGTCGATGCCTCCCACCGGCGAGAAGATCATCACGGGCTGCTTGCGAGTCCCGTCCCACACGACGCCCGCGTAGTACTCCTGCTCGACCTCGGCCTTCGGATCGACGAGCACGCCGCGGGGCATGTGCCCGCCGATCTCCAACGCCAGGATGTCCCGGGCGTAGGACTCGGCTTGCTCGGGCGTGTCGGCGAACTTGACCCCGCCCGCCTTCATCCGCCCGCCCGAGAGCACCTGCGACTTGATCACGGTCGGCCCGCCGATCCGCTCGGCGATCTTGCGTGCCTGCGCGGGGTCGGTCGTGAAGCCGTAGTCGGTGACGGGGATGCCGGCACGCTTAATCACCTCGCGCGCCTCGAACTCGAAGAATCTCATCGTTGGGGTCAGCTCCTGCTGGACATGGCGGGCCGGCCGGGAACCCTACACGGAGGCGGCCGCGGGAGTGAAGCCGTAGGCCTCGGCCAGCTCCGGGTCCTTGCGCGCGAGCATTTCCGCGAGCTTGACCATCACCTGGCACTGCTTCCAGGTCGCGTCGTCCTGCATCTTGCCGTCGATCATGTGCACGCCCCGCCCGTCGGGGATCGCCGCGATCACCTTTTTGGCGAACGCCACCTCCGCGGGATCGGGCGAGTAGACCCTCTTGGCGATCGCGATCTGGGCGGGGTGCAGCGACCAGGCGCCCACGCAGCCGAGCAGGAACGACGCGCGAAACTGGGTTTCGCAGCCCTCCACGTCCTTGATGTCGCCGTACGGGCCGTAGAACGGCAGCGCGCCGACGGCCGTGCAGGCGTCGACCATGCGCGCGATCGAGTAGTGCCACGGGTCCTGCTGGTAGCTCGGGCGCGGCGCGTCCGGGTTCTCGGGGTCGGGGTCGGCGATCGTGCGGTAGCCGGGGTGCCCGCCGCCCACGCGCGTGGTCTTCATCCGCCGCGACGCCGCCAGGTCGGCCGGGCCGAAGCTCATGCCCTGGATACGCGGGCTGGCGGCGGCGATCTCCTCCAGGTTGGCCACGCCGAGGTGGGTCTCCAGCACGCAGTGCACGAGGATCTGCCGCTGCACGCCCGCCTTGGCCTCCAGCTGGGCCAGCAGGCGATCGACGTAGTGGACGTCCTGGGCGCCCTCGACCTTGGGGACCATCACGACCTCGATCTTCTCGCCGATCTCGCTCACGATCCGCGTGATGTCATCGAGGAAGTACGGGGAGGCGAGCTCGTTGACACGCGTCCACAGCGCCGTCTCTCCCAGATCCATCTCCCGCCCAACCCGGATCAGCCCATCGCGGGCGGCCTCCTTGCGGTCGAGCGGCACGGCGTCCTCGAGGTTGCCGAGCAGGATGTCCACCGTCGGGGCGATGTCCGGCACCTTGGCGACCATCTTCTCGTTTGAGAAATCGAGGAAGTGGATCATCCGGGAAGGCTTGAACGGGATCTCGCGGGCCGGCTCGGGAGCGCCGATGGCGAGGGGCTTGAGGAAGTCACGGGGGTTGCGCAATGCGAGATCGTCTCCTGTGGGGCTTCGGTGCGGGTGGCAGTTGGTCGGGTTGAGCCCAAACCGTATCGTCTGGGCGCCGCGCACTAGAGTTAGCCCTCCATCCAAGCAGAGGAGATCCCGCGACCCATGAGCCAGACCATCGAGACCGTCGAGACAGACCAGGCCGCCCGCGAGGCGAGCGGCGCCCACCCGTATGGCCGCTACCTGGAGGAGTTCGAGGTCGGCGCCGTCTACAAGCACTGGCCCGCCAAGACGGTCACCGAGTCCGACGACCACCTCTTCTGCCTGATCACGATGAACCACCACCCCCTGCACCTGAACGACGTGTACGCGGCCAAATCCCAGCAGGGACGCAACGTCGTGGTCGGTCCGCTCGTCTACTCGCTGGCGCTCGGCATGTCCGTCTCAGACGTCTCCGGCAAGGCGATCGCCAACCTCGCCACCGAGGAGCTCAAGCACCCCGCGCCCGTGTTCCACGGCGACACGCTGTTCTGCGAGTCCGAGGTCCTGGAGAAGAAGGAGTCCCAATCCAAGCCCGACCGCGGCACGGTCAAGGTCCACACCCGCGTGCTCAACCAGGACGGAGTGCTGGTCGCGGAGTTCAAGCGCCTGGTGCTCGTGCCCCGCAAACCCGAGGCGCGATAGGCTCACGTGATGGAAACGACCGAAACCACCGCATCCGCATCCGCCCCCACCACCAACGAGCGCCTGCTGGCCTGGGTCGAGGAGATCGCCGCGCTGACCGAACCCGAGGGGATCCACTGGTGCGACGGGTCGGCCGAGGAGTACGACAGCCTGTGCCAGACGCTGATCGACGCGGGCACGTTCGAACGGCTGTCGCAGGCCAAGCGCCCGAGCTCCTACCTGGCGCTGTCGGACCCGGACGACGTGGCGCGCGTCGAGGACCGTACGTTCATCTGCCCTCCCAACGAGTCCGAAGCCGGCCCCACCAACAACTGGCGCGACCCGGACGAGATGCGGGAGGCGCTCACCGAGCTGTTCAGCGGCTCCATGCACGGCCGCACCATGTATGTCATCCCGTTCTCGATGGGACCGCTTCACTCCGACAAGAGCCAGATCGGCGTGCAGCTCACCGACTCCCCTTACGTCGTCGTTTCGATGCGCATCATGACCCGCATGGGCCGGGGCGCCCTGGAGGCGCTCGGCGACGGCGACTTCGTTCCGTGCCTGCACTCGGTCGGCATGCCGCTCGGGGAAGGCGTGGCAGACGTACCGTGGCCGTGCAACTCCGAGGACAAGTACATCGTCCACTTCCCCGCCACCCGCGAGATCTGGTCTTTCGGCTCGGGCTACGGCGGCAACGCGCTGCTCGGCAAGAAGTGCCTCGCGCTGCGCATCGCCTCGGTGATGGCGCGCGACGAGGGCTGGATGGCCGAGCACATGCTGATCCTCAAGCTGACCTCGCCCGAGAAGGACGTCAAGTACATCGCCGCCGCCTTCCCCTCCGCATGCGGCAAGACAAACCTCGCGATGCTGATCCCCACCCTCCCCGGCTGGGAGGTGCAGACGATCGGCGACGACATCGCCTGGATGAAGTTCGGACAGGACGGGCGGCTGTACGCGATCAACCCCGAGGCCGGCTTCTTCGGCGTCGCGCCCGGCACCGGCGAGGAGACGAACCCCAACGCGATCGCCACGATCGCGCACGACACGATCTTCACCAACTGCGCCCTCACAGACGACGGCGACGTCTGGTGGGAGGGCCTGACCGCCGAGAAGCCGGCGCATCTGATCGACTGGCGCGGCAACGACTGGACCCCTGACGCGGACACGCCCGCGGCGCATCCCAACTCGCGCTTCACGGTATTCGCCTCTCAGGATCCCGCGATCGCGCCCGAGTGGGAGGACCCCGCCGGCGTGCCGATCGACGCGATGCTGTTCGGCGGGCGCCGCTCGACCGTCGTGCCGCTCGTGACCGAGGCTCTGGACTGGGAGCACGGCGTGTTCCTGGGGGCGACGATGAGCTCGGAGAAGACCGCCGCGGCGACCGGCACCGTGGGCGAGCTGCGCTTCGACCCGTTCGCGATGCTCCCCTTCTGCGGCTACAACATGGCCGACTACTTCGCCCACTGGCTCCAGGTCGGCCGGCGCGAGGGCGCGGTGCTGCCGAAGATCTTCTACGTCAACTGGTTTCGCAAGGATGCCGACGGGCGCTTCCTGTGGCCCGGCTACGGCGAGAACTCGCGCGTGCTGTCGTGGGTGTTCGCGCGCTGCGCCGGCCACGGCGCGGCCGTCGACACCCCCGTCGGCCTGATCCCGCCGGTCGGCGGCGAGGGCATCGACACGCGCGGCCTGGACGTCTCCGAAGCGGACATGGCCGAGCTCCTGCGCGTCGACATGCAGGAGTGGCGCGCCCAGCTGCCCCACTTCCACGAGCACTTCGGGAAGTTCGACCACCTCCCAGACGCGCTGCACACCCAGCTGAAGGCCCTCGAAGACCGCCTGGGTTAGTGTTCGTGGATCTCGTCTGCTGATGCTGGCGGGCGGGACTCCTCGGCGAGCGAGGTGATCGTCAGCGTGCCGCGCGCGGCGGACTCGAGCACGTCCGTGGCCTCCTCCAGCGAGCGCGCGTACAGCTCGACGAGCAGGTGCACGATGATGCGCGCGTCCTGCTCGTGCTTGTGGAACCTGACGTGCGTGAAGAACTCGCGCACCCCGTGATCGCCGAACGCGGCGTATGACAGCGCGTCTCCGGCCTCCGGGCCCGAGCAGCTCTCGATGTCGTCGGCGTCGACCGTGACCGTGCACGAGGCGACCCAGGGAGTGCCCGCGATCATCCGCTCCCAGCGGTCCTCGATCGGCTCCACGCGACCGTCCTTGAACCCGAGATGGGGCTGATCGTGCATGCAGTCCAAACACTGCACCACCGCCTCCTGCAGCTCGTCCACGACTTCCGAGCGCTCGCCCGTGTCGGGGTCGATCTTGTGGATCCCCTCGTAATGGACCTGCACCTCCAGATCCTGGGACCAGCAGCGGTAGCACCGCAGCCAGCTGCGCGCGCTCGTCTCCGGCAGTGAGCCCTCCATGGGGTTTATTGTAGGGCGGTTGCCTACCCGAACGTGAACGCATACCCCGTGACCCCCGGGGCGAAGCGCAGCGTCAGGTGGCGCTGTTCGTCGCGGGGGAGGGAGACGAGCGTGTAGAGGCGCTGGCGGCGCACCGTGACGACGCCGCCATGGACGTCCGCGCCGGCGTCGGCTGCGGAGATCGGATGCCCATCGAGCATCACCCGCACTGGCAGGGGCCGTTCGCCGGGCGAGCTGAGCACGAGGTAGACGTTCTTGGCCTCGAAGTCGACTTCCAGGCCGGCGTTCGCGACCGCCCGGGCTGGCTGGGCGGCGACGTCCCAGGTGCCGGTGTAAGCGAATTCGCTGACTTTGAGGTTCGGGTGGGGTGCGGAGCCGTAGTCGTGCGTGCCGGCGTGCGGGCCGTTGAGCCAGCCCTCGGCGCGGGCGGTGCCGAGATAGGTCTCGGGCGTGGCCTGTTCGGAGGGCACGACCACGCCGGTGGGGTGGCTCATCGCGCCGAGGTGCGCGCCCGATTCGGCCAAAAGCGCGCGGATCGCGGTCTCGGTTTCGCCGTAGTCGCCCTCGCCGAAGGCGGCGTAGCGGACCTGGCCGCGGGCGTCGATCAGGTAGTCGGCGGGCCAGTACTCGTTGCCGTACGCGTTCCAGGTGCCCATTTCGTTGTCCTGGACGACGGGGTAGCGGATGCCGAACTGCTCGATCGCGTTGGCGACGTTGCTCGCGTCGTGCTCGAAGGAGAACTCGGGCGTCTCGACGCCGACGATCTCAAGGCCGTCGTGGCGATAGGCGGCGTCCCAGGCCTTCAGGTAGGGGAGGGTGCGGATGCAGTTGATGCAGGTGTACGTCCAGAAGTCGAGGAGCACCACGCGCCCGCGCAGCCCCGCGAGCGTGAGCGGGCGGTCGCCCGGCGTGTTGAACCAGTCCTCCGTTCCGGTGAATTCGGGCGCGGCGCCGAGGACTTTCAGCCGGCGCGCGTCGACCAGCAGCTTCGCCTGGCTGACGTTGCGCGGCTCGGAGGGCGCGGTCGTGCTCGCCTCGAACTTCGCCTTGTGGCCGGTGAGCTCTCCCAGGCGGCTCTGCACGGCGTGCGATTTCTCCAGCGACGCGGTGAGGTTGACTTCGGGGATGTGCTGGGCGACGTACTGGTCGAGGTTGACGTCCAGTTCGGTGGCGATCGCGACCGCGGTGATGACCATGATCGCGCCGAGCACGCGATTTAAATTGAATCCCCACCCACCCCTCCATC
>CABEDD010000177.1_pt1 | contig 15084 bp, 10 predicted proteins | sample 3132901 | NCBI WGS metagenome assembly CABEDD01 (sample SAMEA5534329, study PRJEB31848) | metagenome | biome: tundra; feature: field; material: soil | place: USA | collected 2013-05 | depth 0.15 m
CACAGATCCGCCGCGGGATCGTCGCCGAAGCGCACGCGGCGGGCGACGCCGAGGCGGGGGTCGACGGCGAGGTTGGCCGGGGGATTGGAGCTGAAGGTGGACGGGTGGTCGACGGCGAGGTTGGGCGGGGGGTCGAAGTCGAGGCTCAGCTTGGCGGGCACCACCGCGATGTCCTCAGGCGACTGCCGCGCGAATATCTGGAGCTTCGCCTGCGCATACGCCTCCATCGTGCCGTGCCGGTCGAGGTGGTCGGGGGCGATGTTCAGCAGCACCGCCGCCTCGGGCGCGAACGCCTCCGTGTCCTGCAGCTGAAACGAGGACGCCTCGCACACGACCGTCACATCTGGGTCGATCCTGCCCGCAAACCCGCTCAGCGCCGCGCCCACATTCCCGGCCACCGCGACGGCCAGGCCGGCCTCGCGGTGGATGTGCCCGATCAGCTCGACGCTTGTCGTCTTGCCGTTCGTGCCCGTCACGGCGATCACCTCGTTTGACAGCAGCCTCCACCCGAGCTCCAGCTCGCCCAGCACCGGCATGCCCCGCGCGAGCGCCTTCGCGATCACGGGCGCCTCTCTGGGCACCCCCGGGCTCTTGATCACCGCTCCGACCCGCTCCAGCAGCGCAACCCCGCCCTCGCGCAGATACAGCTCGACGCCCGCGTCCCGCAGCTCCTGCAGTCCGTCAGGCGTGCCGGCGTCGACGCCGATCGCCCGCTCGCCCCGCGCGCGCAGCGCGCGCGCCGCCGCCAGCCCCGAGCGGGCGAGACCAACGACGAGGTAGGGGCCCTCGGGCAGCGGCGGGCGTGGCGAGGACCTCATCGCGGGACACCAACACCTTCACACGACGTCCTGTGCGTCACCATCGCCCTGGGACCCGCGCCAACATCGGTTCGATGACCCGGCTCTTTATCTCTCCCCCAAAACAACCCGACATGTCACGCTTTCACCTATTCACTATCAACGGATGCTCTGGTGGTAGATGGTGAACCCGATCGCGCAGAATATCGACGCCACGATCCAGAACCGCAATATGATCTTCGTCTCAGACCAGCCCTTCAGCTCGAAGTGGTGATGGATCGGCGCCATCAAAAACACGCGCTTTCGTGTCATCTGAAACGAGATCACCTGGATCGCCACCGACAGCGCCTCCAGCACGAAGATCCCGCCGAGCAATATCAGCAGCACCTCCGTGTGCGTCATCACCGCCAGCCCCGCGATCGCGCCGCCCAGCCCGAGCGAGCCGGTGTCGCCCATGAATATCGTCGCCGGAAACGCGTTGAACCACAGAAACCCGATGCACGCTCCCACCAGACACCCGGCGAGCATCGCCAGATCGTAGTCTTCGGTCACGAACGCGATCGCGATGTACGACAGCAGCACGATCGCCGCGCACCCCGCCGCCAGCCCGTCCAGCCCGTCCGTGAGGTTGACCGCGCTCGTCGTCCCCGCCACGACCAGGTAGATGAGCACGGGATAGAACGGCCCGAGGTCGATCGTGTAGTCCACGAACCGAAGCCGCATCTCGCTGGCCAGATGCGCCTCGTGCGAGGCAATGAACCACAGCCCGAGCGAGATCACGATCGTCACGACCAGCTTCGTCCTCGCCCGCAGCCCCAGCGAGCGGCGCCGCACGAGCTTTACGTAGTCGTCGGCGAACCCCAGCAGCGCGCACGCGATCATCGCGCCGAACACCCCCACCGAGCGCCAGTCGTAGTCGGTCAGGATCAGGAACGGGATCGCCACCGCGAGCATCACGATGATGCCGCCCATCGTCGGCGTCCCCGCCTTCTGACGATGACCCTCGGGCCCGTCCTCGCGGATCTGCTGGCCGAACTCGCGCCGGCGCAGGAACGCGATGAACTTGGGGCTCAAAAATATGCAGATCAGCAGCGCCGACGTGCCCCCGAACAGAATCCGCCCCATTCAGCGCCCGCCCGCCTGGGCGCGGTCGGTGGCCGCGTCCCTGCCGCCCGCACCTGCCTGAGCGCGAGCGGGCGCCGCCGGCCCCCGAGCCGTGGAAGGCGTTCGCTGCCGATCGCGCGCGAGCAGCACCTGACCGACGCGCTCCAACCCGACCCCGCGCGAGCCCTTCACCAGCACCGTATCGCCGGGTGCGAGCAGCCCTCCCAGCAGTTGCCCGGCCGCGGGCGCGTCGGGCACGGAGTGGGTCTTCCTCTCGCCCCTGCCCTCGCCCGCGTCCGCGTCCGCGAACGCGCCCGCCATCTCGCCCGCCAGCGAACCGACGGTCACGAGCACGTCCACGCCGCGCTTGGCCGCGTGGGCCCCGATCTCGCGGTGAAACCGCAGCTCATCTGGCCCGAGCTCGAGCATGTCGCCGAGCACCGCCACGCGCCGCCCGGGGGCGGTCTCGCCGAGGTCGTCGATCGCGGCGCGCATTGACATCGGGTTGGCGTTGTAACAGTCGTCGATCAGCACGATCCCCTCTGAGAGCTGCACGCGCTCGCCGCGCAGTGCCGAGAACCGCACACTAACCTCGCCACCGGGCGTAACGCCGAGCGCGCGGGCGGCCGCGACCGCCGCGAGCAGGTTGCGCAGGTTGTGCTCCTGCTTGAACGACGGCTTCAGGACGATGCGCGCCGGCTCGGATGGGACGGTGATTGCGGGGGCTCGATCGCGAGGGCTCGCCGGCGATTGTCCGGCTGACATCCCGTCCAGAATCACCACGCCCCCATCCTCCTGGTGCTCGGCGAGCTGGACATCGCCGCCGGGACCGAACGTGACAGTGCGGACATCCTCGCGACGGTAGAGATCCAGCAACGGCTCATCCGCGGGGACAATCGCGCTCGCGCCGGGCTTCAGCCCTTCGATCAGCTCACCCTTGGCTTCGGCCACCCCCTCGATCGAGCCCATCTGCTCCAGATGCACGGGCCCCACGTTGACGATCACCCCCACGTCGGGCTCACCTATCCTCGTCAGCTCCGCGATCTGACCCCTCCCGCGCATCGCCATCTCCAGGACCAGCGCTTCGGTTCCCGCCGGCGCCGCCAGGATGGCGAGGGGCAGACCGATCTCGGTGTTGAGGTTCTCCGGGCTCGCCACCGTGCGCAGGTGGGGGCTCAGCATTGCGGCGAGGATGTCCTTGGTCGAGGTCTTCCCCGTCGATCCGGTGATCGCCACGACCCGCGCCCCGCCTGCAACTCTCAGCTCTGAAAGCCACGCCCGGGCAAGCCACTGCAGCCCCGCGAGCGGGTCGGGATGCGCGAGGACGACCCCGTCCCCGGAGAATCCGCCCGCCCCGGGGATCACGCCGGTCCCGGGAGACCCGCCGGCCCTGGGAATCACGCCGGCCCCTGGGAACCAGCCGGCGCCGGAGAGCCCGCCGGGCCCCGGCGCCGCCCCAGCCGCGGTAGCCTGCGCGATCGCGGCGACGGCGAGCGCGTGCTCGGGCGCGACCAGCACGCCCCACGCGCCGGCCTGCAGCGCCTGCGCCGCATACTCGCCGCCGTCAACGCGCTCGCCCGCCAGGCCGACGAACAGCTCCCCCGGCGCGAGCACGCGCGAGTCGACGCTCACGCCCATAGGCCCGGGCGGCGCGACCGCCCGCTCGTCGCGGGTCCCACCGCCGCGCTCGGTGCCGTCCCCCGGCCGGTGAACCACGCTTGCCCCAGCCGCGCGCGCGACCTTGTCGATGTCCCACGCCCTCATTCGCCCGCTCCCACAGCTGTATTCCGGGCGCTCAGGCGATCGGTCAGGCTGGCACTCAGGACTTCCCGGACCACGGTCACATCGTCGAACGGCACCTTGACCCCGCCGGCGAACTCCTGGCCCTGCTCGTGACCCTTGCCGGCGATCACCACCACGTCCTCCTTCTCCGCCAGCGCGATGGCCTGCTCGATCGCCGCCCGCCGATCGACCTCGACGTGCACCGACCCCTCGAGGGCAGCAGCGCCTGACGCGGCGTCGCCGGGCGCGACGGCGCTCGGCGCGATGCCGGCCACGATCTCCGCGACGATCGCCTCGGGATCCTCCGAGCGCGGGTTGTCGGAGGTCACGACCGTCACGTCGGCCAGCCTTGCGGCGATCTCACCCATCGCCGGGCGCTTGCCACGGTCACGGTCTCCACCGGCGCCGAACACGCAGATCACGCGGCCATTTGCGATGTCGCGTGCGGCGCGCAGGACGTTCTGCAGCGAGTCGGGCGTATGGGCGTAGTCGACGAGCACGGCGAACGCCTGGCCGGCCCGCACCGACTCGAACCGCCCGGGCACATGCACCCCGCGTTCCAGCCCGGCGATCAGCGTGTCGAGGTCATGCCCGAGCGCGTGTACAACCGCGAGCGCACCGAGCGCGTTGGCGACGTTGAACCGCCCCGGCATCGGCAGCATGACCTCGCTTACGCCCGCGGGCGTGTGCAGTGTGAACCTGCATCCCGCCATGTCGCAGCGCAGATCGGTGGCTCGGTAGTCGGCCTCGCGGCATACATCGTCGTGGCCGGCGGCATCGTCCTCATCCACCGCGAACGTGATGACCCCGTCGAGCTCCCGCGCCAATCGTCTGCCGTACGGGTCGCCGACGTTGACCACGCTCACGCCGGGGCGGACATCGTCTTCGTCGTCGTCGGCCGCGGTGGTTGGTAGGAACAACAGGCGCTTGGCCTGGTAGTAGTCCTCCATCGTTGAGTGGTAATCCAGATGATCCTGGGTCAGGTTCGTGAACACCGCTGCGGCGAACCGGACACCAGCGGTGCGCCCAAGCGCCAGCGCGTGCGAGGAGACCTCCATCGCGCACGCGCGATCGCCCGCGTCGAGCATCGCGCGACATTCGGCCTGCAGGTCGATCGCCTCGGGGGTCGTGCGCTGGCCGATTGGAGATCCCGTCGATCTCCAATCGGTTGCTCGCTCCTGCCCGCCCACGATCGATGTGACGGTCCCGAGCAGGCCGGTCTGTTCGCCCGCGGCCTCCAGCAGCGCGCGCACGAGGAACGCGGTCGTCGTCTTGCCGTTCGTGCCGGTGATCCCGACCACCTTCAACTGGGATGTCGGATCGCCGTAGAAGCTCGCCGCCACGAGCCCCATCGCCGCGCGCGCCGAGGGGACAACGACCTCGGGTACGCCCAGCCCCAACGGCCGCTCGACGACGAGCGCCACGGCGCCGTCCCTCACCGCCTGCGCGGCGAAGTCGTGACCGTCGCTGCGGAATCCCGGCACGCAGAAGAACAGCGTCCCGAGCCGGACCTTGCGGCTGTCGTAGGCTAGCCCGCTTATCTCGATGGCAGCGTTCTCGCCGGCCTCCTCGGCGGCGATCAACTCATCGAGTCGCATTGTCCTGATGCTATCCAGGCGGGATGCGCAGATAGGGCAGCGCGAACGACATGATCTGCCCGAACGCGGGCGCGGCGACCGTGCCTCCGTAGATCGAGCCGTTCTGGGGTTCGTCGACGACGACCGCGCACAGCAGCTTGGGGTCGGCCGCCGGGGCGAAGCCGATGAACGAGGCGACGAAGGCGGATTCGGAGTACTGGCCGGTCGCCGGATCGACCTTGCTGGCCGTGCCCGTCTTGCCCGCCAGCTCATAGCCGGGGATCGACACCTCGCTGGCCGTGCCGCCCGGCGCCAGCACGCCTTCGAGCATCTTGCGCAGCTCCGCGGACGTCGTCTGGGAGATCACGCGCCGCCCCGCCGACTCGGGCCGCGGGCGGCCGTCGACGGCGCCGACGATGTACGGCCGGCGCAAGATCCCGCCATTGGCGATCGCCGCGTAGGCGCTGGCCATCTGCAGCGGCGTGACCAGCTCGCCCTGGCCGATCGGCAGGTTGCCCATCGAGGAGCCCGAGTATTCGCTCAGCCCCAGCGCCACGCCCGTTTCCTCGCCCGGCAGTTCCACGCCCGTGCGCGCGCCGAAGCCGTAGTCGTGCACCCACCGGTTGAACCGCTGCGGACCGTCCAGCGCGCCGATCTTGATCGCCCCCACGTTGCTTGACTGCGCGAGGATTTCCGAGGTGGTCAGCGTCTCGTCGGCGTGTTCCTCGGCGTCGTGGATCGTGCGGTCGGCGACCTGGATCTGATCGGGGATGTCAAACGGGGTGTTCGGCGTGATCAGCCCGCTTTCCAGCGCACCCGAGACCGCGACGACCTTGAACGTGGAGCCCGGTTCGTAGTTGAAGCCCACGGCCCGGTCCTGCACCGCCGCTTCCAGCTCCGTCTTGGAGTATGCCCCCGGATCGTTCAGATTCACCTGCGGCCAGTTCGCGACCGCCAGCAGGGCGCCCGTGCGCGGGTCCATCACGATGGCGGTGGCGTCTTTCGGATTGAACACGCGCCCGACCGCGTCGAGCACGTCTTCGGCGCGCTGCTGGATGTTCGCGTCGAGTGTCAGCGTCAAGGTCGCGCCAGGCTTCTCGGCATGGACGCTCGTGATCGATATCGGCTGGCCGATCGCGTCGCTGACCACGCGCCGCTGGCCCGCATGGCCCTGCAGCAGCGAGTTCTGCGAGTACTCCAGGCCGGACAGACCGTCGCCTTCGGCGCCGACGAACCCGAGCACCTGCGCCGCCAGCGTCGAGCGCGGATAGACGCGGCGCATCGTCGGCGTGCCCGACACTCCTTCCAGCTTCAGCGCCATCACCGCCCGCGCCTGCCTGGCTCCCAGCGCGCGCGCCAGATACACAAACCCGGTGCGTTCGCTCAGTTTGCTCAACACCTGGGCCTGGGTCAGCCCCAGCAGCGGCGCCAGCTGCTGGGAGGCCTGCAGCGGGTTCTTGATGAGGTACGGCGTCGCGGAGATTTCCTGGGCGGGCTCGGACACGGCCAGGTCCACGCCGTCGCGGTCGGTGATCGTGCCGCGCTGGGCGGGCAGCGTTTCGGTGCTCAGCTGCTGGGTCTGGGCGGCCCTGCGCAGCGCCGGGGCGCGCACCGTCCCCAGGTACAGCACCCGCGCGGCCGCGAGCACGAGCAGCAGGAAGAACAGTCCGAATATGACCCCGATCCTGTGCTGGACGGTGGCCACCCGCTAGCCTCCCGGGCTCGCCTGCGCGCCGCCGGATTCGCCGGTCGGCGCGGGGGTCGACGCCGGTGCCGGTGCAGAGGTGCTCGCGCCCGCCGGCGTTTCCGCGGGCGGGTTGGACGTGGCGGCGGGCGGCGGCGATCCGGTCGAGCCTGTGGATTCGGCTGGCGCCGTCGCGGCGCTCGTGGCTTGCCCCGAGGATTCGCCCGAGGCTGTGGACGCCGACGTCGCGCTCGCTTCAGTCCCGGTTGCAGCCGCGGCCGCGGTTTCGCTCGATTCCGGCGCGCCGCTCGAGCCGGAGCTCGCCGTCGTGCTCGCGGCGCTCGCGGGAGCCTTCGCCGCGGCCACGGCCCGAGCCAGGACGCCCGCGGGTCCCCGCGCGGAGAGGAACCGCAGTGCCCCTGCGGGGATCAGCTGCATGCCCATGTGCGCAGCCTGCAGCTCGACCGTGTCGCCCGCGGCGACTTCGGAGTTTTCGACGCTCAGCGCCGAGTCTTCGCGCTGCAGCGCGGCCTCGTGCTCGAGCGCGCGCCCGATGCCCGCGTTCAGCTTGAGCAGCCCGAGCTGCATCGTCACGATCCCGATCAGCGCGAACGCGACGATCCCGATCCACGCGCGCCCGTGAATCAGCCGGTCGAGCAGCGGATGGGCCGCGACGGCGGCGCCTGCCGTGCTCGCCGCCCTACGCGCCCTCGGCGCCGGCCGTGCTCTCGCGGGCCGGGCGGCGGGGCCGGACACGCGCCGGGGCCTGCGCACAGGAGCCAGGGGAGCGCGCCGGGGATGGACGGCGGGCGCAGCCCCAGCGGCGGCGGCGGCGGGTGGTGTCATGTGACGCCTTCGTTCAGCTTGCGGGCGGCGCGCAGGCGCGCGGAGGAGGAGCGCGGGTTGCTCGCGACCTCTCCCGCCGAGGGCACGATCGAGCGGCGGGTGAGCAGCGCGGCCTCGGGCTCGCGCCCGCACGCGCATACGGGCAGGTCGGGCGGGCAGACGCAGCCCCGGGCGCGCTCGGTCAGGAAGCGCTTGACGCGGCGATCCTCCAGCGACTGAAAGCTGATCCCGGCCAGCACGCCGCCCTCGCGCAGCAGGCCCCACGCCAGCGGCAGCGCACGGTCGAGCTGCTCCAGCTCGTCGTTGACGGCGATGCGCAGCGCCTGGAACGAGCGCTTGGCCGGATGGCCGCCGGCGAAGCGCGCGGGGGCGGGAATCGCCGAGACGATCGTCTCGACCAGCTCCTGGGTGGTCTCGATCGGCGCCTGCGCGCGGCGGCGCACGATCGCGCGGGCGATCGCGCCGGAGTGGCGCTCCTCGCCGAAGTCGCGCAGTGTCCGCGCCAGGCGGCGCTCGTCCCAGGTGGCGAGGATCTCGCGCGCGGTCAGCTCCTGGCCGGGGTCCATGCGCATGTCCAGCGGCGCGTCATAGGAGTAGGAGAACCCGCGCTCGCGCGCGTCCACCTGCATCGAGGACATGCCCAGGTCGAAGTACACGGCGTCGGCGCGCACGCCCTCCTCGCTCAGCTCCTGGAGGGCCTCGGCATACCCCGCGCGGATGAACCGCACCGTGCACGCCACCTCCGCGGCCAGCTCCTCGTAGCGCTCGCCCGCGTAGGGGTCGCGGTCGATCGCGACCAGCGTGCCTTCGGGGCCGAGGCGCTCGGCGATCAGCTGCGCGTGCCCGCCGCCGCCGAACGTGCAGTCGATCGCGGTCTGGCCCGGGCGCGGGTCGAGCAGGTCGATCAGCTCCCCGGCGAGCACGGGAACGTGGGTGCTGGCGGTCATGTCACTCAGGATGGTCGACACGTGCGGTGATCTCCGCGACGCCGTCCAGCAGCGTCGGTCGATGGTCGTTCCAGCCGCCTCGATCCCACAGCTCGAGGCGGTCCCCCACTCCGACGACGATGACCTCCTTCGCCAGACCGGCGTATTCGCCGAGAAAGCCCGGGACCATGATCCGGCCCGCCGCGTCCAGATCGGCGTCGTGGGAGCTGCCGTAGAAGAACCGCTCCAGCTCGGTCAGCCTTGACGACAGCGGCGGCAGCTCCGCGAGCGCGCGCTGGGTGTAGCGCTCGTAGTCCTCCGGGCGCCATACCCCGACGCACGGCTTCAGGTCCACCGGCATCGCCAGCACCACTCCCTCCGACAGCGCCGCGCGGTAGCGGGCCGGCACCGTCAGGCGGTTCTTCGCGTCGAGCGTGTGGTCGAACGTGCCGCGGAAATGGACCATGTGGTCGGGGACTCCAGGTAGTTACCGAGCCGGGGTGGAGGAGTGGGAGGAGCCCCTCCACCTCGGCTCGCTTCCGGCAACCTACCCCACTTTCCCCCACAACGCAACTCTAATTGCACATTTTATCCCACAATCCTCTCCCGATGCCGTCAAAACCGGCAAAACACGAGTCTGCGCGCCACATCGCGGCGACCGCACCGACCGTCCCGCAGGAGCTGTTTCCTGCAACTCGTCGTGCATACCGGCGGTGTGCATCGCCGCTTGCAGATACGATCACGTTATGCGCACCCGGATCGTCTCCACGGCATTCGCCCTCGCCGCGCTCGCCGCGGCGCTCGCCGGCTGCGGCTCGAGCGCCTCGACCGGCACGAGCGCCGACCCGGCCACGGCCGTCCCGAGCACGGCGCCGGTATACGTGGGCGCGGTCGTGCGGCCCACCGGCGCGCTCAAGACGAACGCGCTCGCGGCCGGAAAGACGCTCACGCATCAAGCCGACCCCTACAGCCGCCTGCTCAGCGTGCTGCAGACCCCCGGCAGCCCGGCGCTCGACTTCAGCCGCGACGTCGCGCCGTGGCTCGGGCCGAACGCGGGGCTGTTCCTGACCTCGCTCGGCTCCTCCGAAGCGATCGTCAGCCTGCTCCAGCAGGGCCTGACCGGCGGCGGGGACGCCTCGTCCGGCGCGCAGTGGCCGTTCGGCACGGGCGCCGGCGGCGGGGCGCAGGGCGCGATCGTGCTCGACACGAGCAACCTCGCCGCCGCCCAGAAGTTCGTATCCAACGCCGCCGCGCACGCGGGCGCGCACGCGAGCAGCTATCGCGGCGTCTCCTATCAGGCCAGCGGCGGCGGGGACGCGTTCGCGGTCGTCGACCGGCTGGTCGTGCTCGGCACCGTGTCGGGCGTGCATGCCGTGATCGACACCGTGCAGGGAGGCCCCTCGCTGAAGAGCGACGCCTCATACGCGCAGCTGCAGTCGCTCGCACCGGCGGATGCGCTCGGGCACGTGTACGCGAACCCGGCCGCGCTGAGCGCCACGCACGGCGCCACGAGCTCGCAGGGCCTGCCGGCGCTGCTGGGCGTGCTCGGCGGAACCCGCCCGCTCAACGTCTCGCTGGTGCCGTCCTCGAGCTCGCTCGCGCTCGACGCCGACGTCGGCCCGCCTACCGCGCCCGCCACGGGCGCGCAGAGCGGCGGGCTGCCCGCCGCGGCCGCGGCGGGCGGCCGCGCGCTGAGCGAACTGCCCGGAGAATCGTGGCTGGCCGCGGGTCTCGGCAACGTCGGTGGCGCGGTCGGAGGCGGCTTGGACGGGCTGCACGGCCTGCTCTCGCTGGCGAGCACGCTGGGCTCCTCCGGCGCGGGCGAAGGCGTCGCCTCGCCGCAGGCGAGGCTGAGCGTCAAGGGCCTGCTCGAAGGGCTGCTCACGCCGCTGAGCGCGCTCAGCGCCAATACCGCGCAGGCACGGCGCGACTACCTCAGCTGGATGGGTGAAGCGGGAGTGTTCGCGAGCGGGACGAGCGTGCTCGAATTGAGGGGGGCCGTCGTGATCGACTCCACCAACCCGTCCGCCTCGCGCGCCGCCGTGGCCAAGCTCGCGAGCGCGTTGCGCCAGGCGGGCGAGAAAGCCACGCCGGCCACGATCCCGGGCACCGAAGCAGCGATCGAAGCGAAGATCACGGGCCTGCCCTTGACGCTCGTGATCGCCGACGGTCGCGCCGCGAACGGTCAGAGCAAGTTCGTGCTGGGCCTGGGCCAGCCCTCGGTCACAGACGCGCTGAACCCGCCGAGCACGCTGTTGACCGCCGCCTCCTACAGCGCCGCCCAGACCGCGCTGGGCGAAGGCATCCAGCCCAGCATCTCGGTCGACTTCGCCACGCTGCTCAGCCTGCTCGAAGGCGTCGGCCTCGGCGAAGACCCGACGATCTCGAGATTCGTCCCCTACCTGCGGGCCTCCACGACGCTCTCAGGCGGGGGCAAGAGCCTGGGCGGCGGCGTGCAGCGGCTGCGACTCGTGCTGGGCCTGCAGCCGGCGGCGGGCTGAGCTCACGCCGAGGCCGGCTCGGCTTCGCGCCGCTGTGCGGAGGCGCGGTTCTCCGTCTCGATGATCACGCGGCAGGGCCGGCGGCTGAGCAGGTAGGCCGCGGTCGGGCCGATCCGCTGCTCGCCGGCGGGGGCGTGGATGGTCGACCAGTAGATCACGTCCGAGCCGACGCGCTGGGCTTCTTCGACGAGCGCCGCGCCGGGGTTGCGGGTGCGGATCAGGCCCGTATGGATCTTGATGCCGGCGCGGCGCGCCTTGATGCGCGCGCTCTCGAGCACCGAGCGGCCCTGGGCCTCCTCCTCCTCCAGGCCCGAGTCCAGCGACAGCTGGCTGGGGACGGGCAGCACGAAGATCGCGTAGACGATGCCCTCCTCGCCGATCAGCTTGGCGGCGCTCGACAGCGCCGAGGCGCTGACGTCCTCGCCGAAGATCGGCACGAGCGCGGTGCGGTAGCCGAGCTCGTGAAAGTCCGGCGGGCGCTCCTCGCGCGGGATGCGGTAGTGCTTGAGTGGGTCGAGCCCCTGACGGTGGCGATAGTAAAAGTAGCCGGCCATCCCCACGACCATCCAAGGGATACCCACATATCGGGCCTCCACATGCAGCGCGACGACGGCCACCCACGCGGCGGCGGTGCCGAGGCCGCCGATGACCGCGGTCATCGGGATCTCCGCTCCACGCATGCGGATACTCCATGGCATCCGGTAGGGACGCTCGCGGTCGGGGTCCTTGATGCGCAGCGCCACGATGGCGACGTGGGCGGTCGTGAACGACAGCATCGCCCCGAACGAGTAGAGGTTGCCGAGCACTTCGGTGTTGCCGTAGATGATCAGCGTGGACGCCAACACCGAGAAGAACACGAGCGTGAACCACGGCGTGCGGTACTTCGCGTGCAGCTGCGAGAACAGGCTCGGCAGCTGGCGGTGCTCGGCCAGCGACCAGGACAGGCGCGAGATCCCGATCATCCCCGCGTTGGTCGCGATGAACAGGATCGTCGCCGCGAGGATTCCCACGTAGTACTGCGCCAGTTTGAGGACCGTTCCGTGCAGCCCCAGGCGGGAGATGATCCCGAGCACGGGGTCGTTTTCGAAGAACTTCCCGAGCTCGGTCGCGTAGCCCGCGTGCGTGTACGTCGCGTGCAGGGCCGGGCTGTAGCCCGCGGCGTGGTGCAGCACCGGCAGCGCCGACAGCGCGACGACGGAGATCCCCGCATACACGCCCAGCACGGCGAGCACGACGAGGTTGACCGCCTTGGGGACCTCGCGGCCGGGGTCGCGCGACTCCTCGGCCATGTTCGCGACGGTCTCGATGCCCGTGTAGGCGAGCATCGCCAGCGACAGCGCGAAGATCAGTTCCCGCCAGCTCGGGACGCTGCCGAGGTGCACCTGGTGGATCAGCAACGAGGGGTTCAGCACGAGCACGGCGCCGACCCCGACGAGCAGGACCTGCGTGCTCAGATCGAGGATCGCGAGCACGAAGTTGAGCTTCGCCGACTCGCCGAGGCCGCGGATGTTCAGCGCGGCGAGCAGGCCGACGACGATCAGCCCGCCGAAGATGTCGTCGGGGTTGTGGTCGAGCGCGTGCAGGCCCGGGAACGCGCTCAGGTAGTGGGGGACGAAGAACGCCGAGATCGCAATCGTGAGGATGTAGTCGAGGCTCAGCGCCCAGCCCGCGAAGAACGAGACGACGTCGTTGAAGGCGTGGCGCGCGAACGATGAGGAGCCGCCCGCTTCGGGGAACATCGAGGCGCCCTCGGCGTACGTTTTGGCCGTCAGCGCGAACAGCCCGCCGGCGAACACGAACACCAGCGGCGTGAGCCCCAGCGCGTGCGCGGCGACGAGCCCGAGCGCGTAGTAGATCGAGGAGCCGACGTTGCCGTAGGCGGTCGCGAACAGGCCGGGGACGCCAACGGATCGGCGCAGCCCGTGCTCTCTCAGGCGTGCCATTCAGCGCAGCGTATCCGGGTGCCCGGCCTGGATGACCCGCCCTGCACATCCGCCGCGACACGGCCCGCCCAGGACTGCAAAATCCCATGCATGGTCACAGCCCAAGCAGGAACCCCGCATATGATCCCGACGACCCGGGCCCCAAGCGATCCCCCGGCAAGAGACAGTCATGGAAAGAACGTCATACCGCCGCGGAAACTACGACTCTGGTGAGGACTTCGTCCTCGAATACGGAGAGCTGCGGTTCACATTCAACGAAGCGGACTTCTCCGAGCGCTGCGAGCAGGCGGCGCTGAGGCTCGGCTTCGTCGGCGGGCGCCTGGGCTCAGACGAGCTCGAAGACCTCGTCAACCTGGCGGTCAACGGCGAGGTCTACGATCCGGCCTCCGGGCTGGGCGAGCACGTCAACGACTGCTGGCCCGAGCTCGTCGGACCGGCCGAGCGCTCGCTCGTGCACTGGCTGCGCCGGCTCGTGTTCCGGGGGGCGTGGCTCGATCAGCGCGTCAACGAGGGCGAGCTCGGGGTTGCGTTCGACGAAGACACGGGCGGGTTCGTCTACTTGCAGCCCCAGCGCAGAGACGAGCCGATCGAGCTCGCGCGCGAGCCATCCTGGGGCCGCGTCGCGTACCGCCGCTAGAGAATCGCCGAGCGGCGCGATACGGCGTCCTCACTCGCTCATGTGCCGAGCACATTTCGCTCGCTGCGTCCTTGTCTCGCTTGCCCAGCGATCCTCTAGAAGCTAACTGACGGTTCTTCGCTTGGACCGTATCGGACGCTAGGCAGAGGACGCCAAAGCGCTCGCGCGGGCCCTGGCGATCGCCGCCGCGCCCTCCTCGCCGACGAGCAGCTCGGCGCGCAGAGTCCCGCTGGCGGCGAGATCCAGAGGCGGCCCGCCGGCGCCCGCGAGCGCCGGGTCGAGCGCGATCACGGTGCTCTCCCCGCCCAGCGGCCGGGTGGCGGTCGCGAGGATCGTGAGCGACCCGCCGTCGCGCAGGTTGCGCGCGGCCGCGAGGACCTTGCGGGCGGCGTGCGGATGCAGACCGTCGAGCGTGTCGATCAGCACGAGCGCATCGCCGCCGCGCGCGGCGGTGCGCGTGGCGGTCTCGACCGCGCGCCCCACCGCCTGGCTTTGGGTGTCAGCGGAGGCGGCGAAGCTGAGCGCGACCGCCGGCGTCACGGGACCCTCGCCCCACTCGGCGATCTCCTCCGGGCGAACGCCGCAGAGCACGAGCGTGACCTCCAGACCCTCGCGAGCGCCGAGCGCATCGAGCAGATGTCGCAGGGTCTCGGTCTTGCCGGCGCGGGCGGGGCCGGCGATCACCACGCGCGAGCCGCGACCGAAGGGAGTGAGCCACTCGATCGCCTGCAGCGTCGCGTCACCGGCGTCGAGCACCAACCGCTCGCTCGGATAGGCGACGGGACGCTCCTCGTAGCGACCGCCCTCGGACACCTCGCCGGCGGGGGCGCCGTTGATGCTGTCCACGCGAACCAGCGAGGGGTAGCGCTCCGAGCGCCGCGGCGTGCGCAGCGGCCCGCTCACGCGGTCGCCGGAGACGAGCTCGCAGCGGCGAACCTGGGCGGCGGAGATGTAGACGTCCTCGCCGGAGGCCTCCGGCGGGTGCACGCGCAGGAACGCCGAGCCGTTGCCGAGCAGCTCGACGACGCCCTCGGCGAAGCGATCCTCGCCGGCGGGCTCATCCCCCTCCCTGGCCGGGCGCTCCCCGCCGGAAGATCTGTCCCCGCGGGGCGCCGGGCGTGTCCTGGCCGGGCGCTCGTCCGCCTCCCTGGCCGGCCCGCGCCGGGAGCGGCGCCCGCGTGAGCTCAAACGCCGACCGGGCCCGGCCCCGGCGGGGGGAGCCTCCCCGCCCGCGGCGGGCGTCTCCTCTTCCTCCTCCTCCTCCTCGGCTGCGGCGGTGGTGGTGGC
>CABEDD010000179.1_pt1 | contig 14950 bp, 16 predicted proteins | sample 3132901 | NCBI WGS metagenome assembly CABEDD01 (sample SAMEA5534329, study PRJEB31848) | metagenome | biome: tundra; feature: field; material: soil | place: USA | collected 2013-05 | depth 0.15 m
GGTCGTGCTCGCCACGGCGGCTGGCGGTGTCGCTAGGCCGATGCACGCGATCGCGCCCGCGAGCGTCCATCGCCGCCAGCTTCCCGGCACCCGGCCGCGAGCCAGTACCGAAAGAACACCCAAACGCATGCAATTGACCTGAAGCAGCGGACTCCCTCCCCCTGTAAAGGCCCTGCAGGCATCGCTGTGGGCCGGTCAGCGCCGAAAAGCTGGCCGGTAGCGTATCAAGACGCACAAGCAGCGGGAACGTCCTCACACGAGCACCGTCACACGCTCGGGCGAGCGCGCTGTAGCGTCGCGGTGGCACTCGACGATCCACGCGGGCAAAAGTGCCCCCTTCCGCCGAAAGCAGGCGCCTCGCTGGTTGAGCGCGTCAACACGGTGATGGGATGGCGGGGCGGCCACTTTCCGCTGGAGATCCTTCGCAGGGTGTTCACCCAGGTTGGCCCGTTGGTGCTCGCCGACACCCCCGGCGGCCGCGAGGAGCTACGCGAGCTCGTGGACCCCAGGCTTCGCGACATCGTGGATGAGCTGTCGCCCGTCGATCCCTCGCCCGCTCGCTCGTTCTCGAGCCGCGGGATCTACACGGCTGCCGGAGCGGGCGTGGACATCCTGAACACCGCGCTACGCCTGCGCGACAACGCCGGCCAGCACCTCGGAACCGCTGTCATAAGCAAGCCCGCCGTCGGCATGGCGGTGCTCATGCGGATCACGGCGATGGGTGACCGTGGGCACTTCGAGCGCATGGAGCAGGTCGCGAAACCGGGGCGGCGGCCCGCCGCCGTCCTGTTCGCCGATCTGGAGTCCTCCTCGGCCCTCTCCCGGCGGCTGTCCACGGCCAGCTACTTCTCGTTCGGACGGCGGATGACCTGCGCGGCAGACCAGTGCGTGATCGACGCCGGAGGTTTGATCGGCCGTCACGTCGGCGACGGTGTGGTCGCGTTCTTCCTCGTCGAGACCGCGGTCTCTGAATCGGCTGCAGCTCGCTCATGTATCCAGGCCGCTCGCGCGCTGAGAGAGGCGACGGTCGACGTCGCCGCCCGCAGCGAACTCGTTCTCGAGGACCTCTTATGGATGACAAGCAGCCGCCTCGGCCGCTGGGGGGTGCACTAGCTATAGTTCCTGAGTAGGTTGGTCCATCCGGGTCCCCTTGGAGGCTGAGAGCTGCCAAGCGACTCAGTCCCAAGGGAAGACACCGGATGAACTTGTACGCTAACTCTGCGTTCAGTCTGAATCGACGTCGGCAGTTGTGCCAGCGAGTGGTCGATGAGCGGTGGACGCAAGTGGGTAGTGGACTTCCCCTCCGGTCAACTACGCGCGAAACTAGAGTGCTCGACTGTCCGAAGAACCGGGACACTCCGATCGTCACGAAAGCCGACTCTCAACCCATCCACTGCGTCGATGCCCTTGGCGTGGTCGCGGACGCCATGGCGCGCGCGGACGAGACGTTGGACCTGGCCGCGCGCCATCTCGATTCATCGCTCGTCGACGTGCTCGGCATCCTCGGCTTCGACAAGCATTACGTCTCAGCACAGGGCTCCTATCTCTACGACGCTGCCGGTCGCGCCTACCTGGACTTCCACACCGGCGAGGGCTTCGCCAGCCTCGGCCACAACCATCCCGACGTGCGCGACACCCTTCAAGCTGCGCTCGCCGCGGATTTGCTCGACGGCGTACAGATCCACTACTCACCGTTGGCCGGCATGCTCGCCGAGGCCCTGACCCAGCGCTTGCCGCCCGGGCTCGACGCGGTGTTCTTCGCCAGCGCGGGAGCCGAGGCGGTGGACTCGGCGATGAAGTTCGCCCGCGCCGCCACCGGCCGGCCCCGCTTCATCTCCTGCGAGAGCAGCTTTCACGGCGTCACCTACGGCCCGCTGTCGCTCGTCGGCGACGAGTTCTTCAAGGAGGGCTTCGGCCCGCTGCTACCCGGCTGCGAGCGCGTCCCCTTCGGCGACCTCGAGCGCCTGGAGGCCCAGCTGAAGGCCAAGGACGTCGCCGCTTTCATCGTCGAGCCGATCCAGGGGCGCATGGTGACGCTCCCGCCCGACGGCTACCTGCAGGGCGCGCAGGAGCTGTGCCGGCGCTACGGCACGATGTTCATCGTCGATGAGATCCAGACGGGACTGGGCCGAACCGGCAAGTGGTTTGCGCTCGAGCACTGGGACCTTGAGCCTGACTTCGTGCTCGTCGGCAAGGCACTCAGCGGCGGCTACATGCCGGTCGCAGCGATGGTCACCAGACGGGAGATCTTCCAGAAGGCGGTTGGAACGCTCGAGCGCTCCTACGTGCATCAGTCGACCTACGGGCGCAACCGCCTGTCCATGGCCGCCGGTCTCGCCAGCCTGCGCGTGATCGAGCGTGACGGCCTCGTCGAGCACGCCGCGCACATGGGCAGCGTGCTGCGCGATGGGCTCCTCGAGTTGCAACAGCGCTATGAGATGGTCAAGGAGATCCGTGCGTGCGGGCTGATGATCGGCATTGAGCTTGGCGCCCCAAAAGCGCGCATGGCCCGCCTGAACTGGCAGTTGATCCACATGGCCAGCGAGGGCCTGTTCCCGCAGCTGATCGTGATCCCGCTGCATCGTGACCATGGCGTGATCACGATGGCCGCCGGCAAGAACGACGTGATCAAGTTGCTGCCCCCATTAACTCTCTCCGAGGGCGAGGCGCGCATCTTCCTCGACGCGCTCGACACCGTGCTCGCCGAGTGTCACGGAAGCTCCAGCAAGAACTTCGCCGTCGTGCGCGACATCGCCACGACGACGCTCCGGCGTCAGGCACGCGCGAAGCTCACGTGAGCGATACGTGCCTGATCACCGGCGCCACGGGGTTCATCGGCGGGCGTCTGGCCAGGCGCCTGTTGGACGAGGGCTACGCGGTGCGCGGCCTCGTACGCGCAAGCAGCGACACATCACAGCTCGAGCAGCTCGACCTGCAGCTCGCAGTCGGGGATCTCACCGACGCCGATTCACTCATGCGCGCAGCAGCAGGCTGCCAGTACGTGCTGCACTGCGGTGCGCTCGTATCCGATTGGGCGACCACACAGGAGATCGCCCGCATCAACGTCGGCGGTACGCGCAGCCTGCTCGACGCAGCCGTCGCCGCATCCATCAAGCGCTTCGTTCACCTCAGCAGCACAGACATCTACGGCTATCCAGACCGATCCCAGACCGACGAGACATACACAGCCACGCGGTTTCGCAACTGGTACGCCCAGACGAAGCTAGAAGCCGAGGCGGAGGTCCGTCGTGCGGAAAGAGAGAACGCGCTCACCGCCGTGATCCTGCGCCCCGCCACCGTCTACGGGCCCGGCTCAATCGATGTCGTCGGCGAGATCGCACGTGCGATCAAGGGCCGCCACATGCTGCTCATCGGCCGCGGTCGTCCGCTCGCGGGCCTCTGCTATGTGGAGAACCTGCTCGACGCTGCCGTCCTCGCTCTGCAACACGAGGCTGCTCCCGGCAACGCGTTCAACGTCAGCGACGGCCTCAATGTCACCTGGAAGCAGTTCACCGACGGGCTGGCCAGCGGCCTCGGCTGCCCCGAGGTGCGCTTCAGCATCCCCTACCCGCTTGCCAACGGCATCGGCTTCACACTCGAGCACGGCTACCGCCTGCTACGCAGAGCCACCGGGCTCAGCCTGCCGCCGCTGCTCTCGCGTCAGGCCGTGCAGGTGCTGGGCAAGAGCCAGGACTTCAGCAATCGCAAGCTACGCCAGACGCTCGGCTGGGAGCCGCGCGTCGACTATGAAAGCGGGCTCGAGGCCACCCTTACTTGGCTGAGGACTGAATACCTCAAGCCCAGGTAACCCTGACGAGCTAAGGGCTCGCCACAAAATAAGTTGATCATTTGGTGAAGGTTTTTGTATGAAGTGGCGAGGCAGGAGATGTGCTCAGTGCTGAGGCTGGCGTGACGGAGCTGCTGGCGGATGTGACGGCGGTGTTGGATGAGCGTCAGCGACGGTTGGCGGCCGCGGCGGGGGCGCGTGCGCTGGGCCACGGGGGCATCGCTGCGGTGATGCGCAAGACGGGGATGTCGCGTAACACGATCAGCAAGGGGATACGTGAGCTCGAGCAGGGAGTGGAGCTCCCAGCTGGTCGGGTGCGTCGAGCGGGAGCGGGGCGCAAGCGCGTGACCGCGCATGACTCGAAGCGTCTCGCGGCGCTGGACGCGCTGGTCGACCCCTGCTCGCAGTCGGGAAAGGCCCGGACTGCTCGAGAACGTGGCGTCCGGATGGCGACAGAACAGGTCTTTCTCCACCTGCTTAACGACGTTCGGCGTTGCCTTTTCACACTGCTCTTGGAAGAAACTACCACGCCTTCCTTGTTTCTACAAGGCCCAGTGTGTAAAATATCGGGGTGGACATGGACGCTCCGTTCGTCATCGCCCCGGAGGACGTGCTGGCCCAGCCCACGCGCGCGCGTCTGTTCGCGCTGCTCGGCGAGCTGGGGCGCCCGGCGGGGACGGTCGAGCTTGCCGATCGTCTGGGTCTGCATCCCAACGGCGTGCGGATCCACCTCGAGCGCATGGAGCGCGCGGGGTTGGTCGCTCGCGCGCGCGACCGTCAAGCGCGGGGCCGGCCCCGCGACACGTGGACGCTCGCGACGGACGCTCGACCCGGGGGGCGCCCCCCGAGCGCGTACGCCGACTTGGGACGGTGGCTGGCGCGCGCGATCGGGCCCGGCAAGAACCGTCTGCGCGGCATGGAGTCCGCCGGGCGCCGTATCGGCCGCGAGCTTGCCCCGCAGGACGCCTCCGCTCCGGCGGAGCAGAGGATGCACGACGCTTTGGTGGCCCTGGGATTTCAGCCCAAGCGTGAGAGGACCGCCGTGGGGACTGTGAGCTACCGCCTATGCAACTGTCCCTATCGCGAAGCCGCACGGGAGAGCCCCCAGGTGATCTGCACCCTGCACCGCGGCATAACCCTCGGGCTGCTGGATGCGATCGATCCGCACATCACGCTCACGGGCTTCGTCGCTGAGGATCCCTTCAAGGCCGGGTGCCTGATCGAGCTGGACGGCCCGCTGGCCGAGCTCGCCACCGCGCCCGGGCCGAGCGTCTGAGCATGGGCCGTTCCGCCGCCCTGGCGTCGCTCTCACGCGATCACCAGAGGCGCTCGTCGTTCTCGCGAAATCGGTGCGTGGTGGTTGAGGAGGGCGTGGCTGCCGTATCCTGAGCCCCCACGCCGCTTAGTCCCGCCGGTCGGTCTGGCGGGCTGAAGCGATCGCGTGTTCCAAGCTCTGTGGAAGGAGGCGCGGTGAACAGTTGGGATCTCAAAGCGCTTGACCTCAGGCCGCGGCTGCCCGAGATCCTCTCCTCGAGCGACGCGGCTCGCGCGATCACGCTCGACCTCGCGGCAGGCGAGAGCCTGTCCGATCATGAGGTTCACGAGCGCGCGTGGGTGCTGGTGGTCGATGGCGTGATCGAGCTCACCACGGCTGCCGGCGAGCGCGCGAGCGGCGGCGCTGGGCTACTGGTCGAGCTCGCTCCGGGAGAGCGTCACGAGGTTGTAGCGTCCTCGCAGGCGCGGCTGCTGCTGTTGCTGACCCCGTGGCCGGGTAGCGGCCATCCGGGGGCGATGACGATCCGGGAGAAGCTATACGCGCGGCGTCACGCAGCTAAGCCGACACCTTGAGCCCGCATCGTCAGGTGCTGCCGTACAGGGACTCCTCGCCGGCCCAGGTGTAGTTCCTGGGTAGCTTGGTTCACCGCGCCTCCTTGGAGGCTGAGAGATGCCAAGCAACTCAGTGCCAAGGCGGACACTGGATGAATCTGCATGCTGACGCTGCGCTCAGCCTGAACGAGCGCCGGGATCTCTGATGTCGACGAGCACCGCTCCAGCCGCGCGCAAGCCAGGAGACGCGGCGGTGCTCACGAGCCGACCTGTCCGTAGTAGGCGGCGTTCTTGGCGGTGTAATGCCGCCACTCGCCCGGCACCTGATCCTCGGCAAAGATGGCATCGACTGGGCATGCCTCGACGCAGGCGTCGCAGTCGATGCACTCCGCCGGGTCGATGTAGAGCATCTCAGCGGCGTCATAGCCGGGCTCATCGGGCGTGGGGTGGATGCAGTCCACCGGGCACACCTCGACACACGAATCATCCTTGGTGCCGATGCAGGGTTCGGCGATCACGTAGGTCATCAGGCAGGCCTTTCCAAGCTCATTCTCAAAGTCGTCGTGGGAGAAAGCTAGCACGCTTGCCGATGTTTTCCTATCCGGGCTGTGTAAACTATGGGGTGATGGCTCCTCCGTTCGCCGTCGGCCCGGGCCTGATAGAGCGCAGCCACGCCCGGATCGAGTACGCCCGGCGCGAGCTGACCGCCGCGCTCGAAGAGCGATCCAGGCGGCAGTAGGCCTTCGGGCGGCCCAGCGCGGCGGGCGCTTCGATAGGCTGCGCGACAGATGGCGGACGACTCCTACGACACGATCGTGATCGGCTCCGGCCCGGGCGGGTACGTGGCCGCGATCCGCGCCGCGCAGCTCGGAAGGAAGACCGCGGTGATCGAGAGGGGCGCGATCGGGGGGCGCTGCCTGAACTATGCGTGCATCCCCGCCAAGGCGGTGCTGCGCTCGGCCGATCTGCTCTCGGAGATCCGCGACGCCGAGGAGTTCGGGCTGAGGGTTTCAGGCGTGGAGGTGGACTACGCCGGAGTGCAGGCGCGGCGCGAGAAGGTCGTCTCCACGCTCACAAGCGGAGTCGGCGGGCTGCTGGCGAAAAACGGGATCGACCTGATCGAGGGCGAGGCGTCGCTCGGCCCGCGCGGCGCCGGCGCCGGCGCCGGCGGGGACGGCTCGGGCTCCGACTCCGGGGGGCCGGTCGCGGTCCTTCTCGACGGCGACCGTGAGCTGAGCGCCAGGACCGTGATCCTCGCCACGGGCTCGGTTCCGCGCGCGATTCCCGGAGTGGAGCTGGGCGGGCGGGTGCTCGGCACCGAGGAGGCGTGGTCGCTGGCAGAGCTGCCCGCGCGTTTGGCGGTCGTCGGAGCGGGGGCCTCCGGCGCGGAGATCGTCTCGGGGTTTGCCAGGCTGGGCAGCGAGGTGCTGCTGCTGGAGGCGCTCGACCGCGTGCTGCCGTCAGAGGACGCCGACGTCTCGCGCCTGGTCGAGCGCGGCCTCAAGCGCCAGTCGATCGGCGTGCACACGAGCACCCCGATCGAGTCCGTGCGGCAGTCGGACGCCGGCGTGACGTTCAGCTACGGCTCCGAGTCGGCCGAGGTCGACTACCTCGTGATCGCCGCCGGTCGCGGCCCGGACGTCCAGGCGCTCGGACTGGACGCGGCCGGGGTCGAGCTGGACGAGCGCGGCCTGGTCGCGGTCGACGGCGCGCTGCGAACGAGCGCGCCGGGCGTTTACGCGATCGGCGACCTCGTCGCCGGGCCCGCGCTCGCGCACAAGGCCTCCGAGGAGGGCATCGTCGCGGCCGAGGACTCCGCGGGCCTGAAGACCCACCCGCTCGCCTACGTAGACATCCCGCGCGCGACGTTCTGCACGCCCAACGTGGGCTCGTTCGGGCTGACCGAGGCGCAGGCGCGCGAGCAGGAGTATGACGTGGTCGTCGGCAAGGTCCCCTACGGCGCGGTCGGGGGCGGCACCGTCTACGGGGACCGCACGGGCCTGGTGAAGCTCGTGGGCGAGCGTAAGTACGGCGAGCTGCTCGGGGGGCACATCGTCGGCTCGCGCGCGACGGAGCTGATCCAGGAGCTCGTGAACGTGCGCGCGCTGGAGGGCGGCTACGCCGAGGTCGCGCGCATCGTCCACGGCCACCCGACCCTGTCGGAGGCGGTGATGGAGGCTGGACGTGCAGCCGACGGCTGGCTCATCCACGGCTGAGACCGCCCCGGCCGCGTTCTACTTCGACCTGGTCAGCCCGCTGGCGTATCTCGCGGCAGAGCAGGTCCTGCATGTGCTGCCAGGTCCCGTCGAGTGGCAGCCGGTGCTCGCGCGCGAGCTCTCGGACAGGGTGCAGGAGAGAGAGAGAAAGACAGAGACAGAGACAGAGAGGATGCGCAGGGAAGAGGCGCTGCGCGCAGACGTCGCCCGGTGGGCGGACGAGCTGGGATTGCAGAGGCTGCGCTGGCCGAGCCCGTTCCCGTTTGACAGCACGCTCGCGATGCGCGCCGCGACGTACGCCAAGTCGATCGGGCGCACGGTGGGGTTCGCGCAGGCGGCGTTTCGCCAGGCGTTCGCCGGCGGGCGCTCGCTCGGGGAGCCGGACAGCGTGCTGATCGCCGCGGCGGCGTGCGAGATGCATCCCGCCGCCGTGCTGAAGGGCGCCGAGCTCGCCTCCGTCCAGGCCCAGCTGAGCGCCGCGACCAGGGCCGCCGCGAAGGTCGGGGTGAGCGAGGTGCCCGCGGTGCGGATGGGGGAGCGCGTGTTTCAGGGGGAGAGGTCGCTGTCCGATGCGGCCGCGCATATGGGCGAAGCGATGCGCGCCGCCCAAACCGATGCGACCGTGTCCGGCGCCGGCGGGATCCTCCCCCTGACACCCCCACGCGCGCGATGAAGGCCAACCGCGCCTACCGGCTGATCGTCACGCGCGGCGGGCGGGCGCCCGCGCCGCTGGCCAACACGAGCCGGGTCGATCACATCGAGATCGTGGCGATTGACAGCGGCGAGGCGATCCTGTTCTGGGACCGCCCACCACAGGTGGCCTCACGGATGGCGCGCATGCTGCGCGAGGAGATCTCTCAGCTGGAGGCCGAGGAGTTCATCGAGCGCTGGGCCGCCGTCGAGGAGTAGACACGTTCCGCCGGGCGCTAATGTGGCCGTGATGGCCGATGAGCGCGCTTTGGCAGCCAGTGTCGTGGGCCCAGCGCCCGCGCACCTCACCCTGCCGGAGCCCGACACCGCCCGCGAGTGGCTGGCCACGATGGCGCTGATCCGCCGTTTTGAGGAGCGTGCGGGGGAGATGTATGCGCGGGCGAAGATCGGCGGGTTCCTGCACCTGTCGATCGGCGAGGAGGCGACGATCGTGGGCTCGGCGAGGGCGTTGCGCGAGCAGGACTACCTGATCTCCACCTACCGCTCCCACGGCAACGCGATCGCGCGCGGCACCCCGCCCGAGCGCGTGATGGCCGAGCTGTTCGGGCGCTCCGACGGCTGCTGCGGCGGGCACGGCGGCTCGATGCACATGTTCGACTTACAGCGGCGGTTCATGGGCGGTTACGGGATCGTCGGGGGCAACCTGCCGATCGGGGCGGGCATCGGGCTGAGCAGCGACTATCTCGGCAATGACGAGGTGACGCTGTGCTCGTTCGGCGACGGCGCATCCAATCAGGGCACGTTCGGGGAAACGCTGAACCTCGCCGCGTTGTGGCGGCTGCCGGTGGTGTTCATGGTCGTCAACAACCAGTTCGGGATGGGCACCTCGCTCGGGCGCCACTCGGCCGTGACCGACCTGCGGCGCAAGGGCGAGTCGCTCGGCGTGCCGGGGATGCGCTGCGACGGGATGGACGTGCTCGACACGTACACGGTCGTGAGCGAGGCGCTGCGCCGCGTGCGCGAGGATCGCCATCCGCTGCTGGTCGAGGCCGTGACCTACCGGTTTCGCGGGCATTCGATGGCCGACCCCGAGGAGTACCGAACCAGGGAGGAGGTCTCCCAGTGGCGCGAGCGCGACCCGATCCCCCGGTTCGGCGATCTGCTGCAGCGCGAGGGCATCCTCGACGCGGGCGCCCGCGAGCTGATCGAGCGCGAGGCGGCCGAGCGCGTCGAGCGGGCGGTCGAGTTCGCCGAGGCCTCGCCGTTCCCCCCGGCGGAGTCGTTGTATGAGGATGTGTATGTGATCGACGAGCAGGTCCGCGGGCGGTATCACGGATGAGCGAGCTGCGCTCACAGCGGGACGGCGCGCGCAGACGCACGCAGGCGGCGAGGAGGCCGCGCGGATGAGCGAGCTGCGCTACCGCGAGGCCCTGAACGCCGCGCTGGCGGAGGAGTTGCGCCGCGACGAGCGCGTGGTGCTGCTGGGGGAGGACGTCGGCGTGTTCGGAGGCGCGTTCAAAGTCACCGAGGGGCTGCTGGAGGAGTTCGGCGAGCGGCGCGTGCGCGACACGCCGATCTCGGAGAACACGATCGTCGGCATGGGCGTCGGCGCGGCGATGACCGGCCTGCGCCCGGTGGTCGAGCTGATGACGATCAACTTCTCGTTGCTCGCGTTCGATCAGATCGTCAACAGCGCCGCCCACATCCGCTACATGTTCGGCGGCCAGGTGTCCGTGCCGCTTACGATCCGCATGCCCCAGGGCGCCGGGCACCAGCTCGGGCCGACGCACTCGCACTGCCTGGAGGCGATGTTCCTGCACGTCCCCGGCCTGCTCGTCGCCGTGCCGGCGACGCCCGCCGACGCCAAGGGGTTGCTCAAGACCGCGATCCGCGACGAGAACCCGGTGATATTCATCGAGCACGAGTCGCTGTACGGCGTCCGCGGCGAGGTTCCCGACGAGGAAGACGTCACGGTCGACTTCGGCCGCGCGCGTGTGGTCCGCGAGGGCGCGGACGTGACGATCGTCGGCGTGTCGCGCATGGTCCTCACCGCCGAGCGCGCCGCCGCCACGCTGGCCGCAGAGCACGGGGTGCAGGCCGAAGTGATCGATCCGCGCACGCTGCGCCCGCTCGACCTGGAGACGATCCTCACCTCGGTGGGAAACACCAACCGCTGCGTGATCGTCGAGGAGGGCTGGCCGCACGGGGGAGTCGGCGCGAACCTCGCGACGCTGATCGCCGAGCACGCCTTCGACGACCTCGACGCGCCCGTCGCGCGAGTGTCCGGCGCGGACGTGCCGATGCCGTATTCCAAGCCGCTGGAGGACATCGCCTATCCGCACGAGCCCCAGGTCGTGCGGGCGGCGCTCGAGACGGTCGGGCTGGCGAGCGGGGCGCAGGGGTCGCGCGGATGAGCCCGCTGCGCATTGGCACCCTTGCCAGCGCGCTCGCGCTCGCGCTTACCCAGGCCGCGCGGGAGATGGCGTCTGGACATGCGTGACAAAGGTGTGTGCTAATGTGTGGCCATGCGCTTGCACATAAGCCTCGATGACGACCTGATCGAGCAGCTCGACGAGCGTGTTGGCCGACGGCGTCGCAGCGCGTTCATCGGTGAGACCGTGCGCCGCGCGCTCGACGATGAGCGTCGCTGGGAAGACATCGAATCGGGGCTGGGAGCGCTGTCCGACACTGGGCACGAGTGGGACGAGGACCCCGCCGAGTGGGTCAGAGCACAGCGTCGTAGCGACCCAACCCGTGTCGGCTAGCCGTCCACTGCTCACATAGCGAGTCGTTGACTCTTCTACTCGATACGACGGTCCTCGTGGATGCCCTGCGTGGACGCGATGCAGCCGCGCGAGTTCACATGCTGCAGGACACGGAAGAGGCTCCTTGGATCTGCGCGGTGAACATAGATGAGGTGCTGCGAGGCATACGCGAGCATGAGAGAGACACCGCGGTGCGCCTGCTGTCCGGCCTGCACATCGCGCCCCTTGGACGCACAGAGGGCACACGGGCGGGCGACTGGCGCAGAGAGTTCGCCCGCAAGGGGATCACGCTGGCGCAGGCCGACTGCCTGATCGCAGCGGCCGCAGTCGGCGTCGGCGCACGCCTGGCAACCGGGAACCCCAAGGACTTCCCAATGCCCGAGCTCTACGTCGAGCACTGGCCGGTGGGTGAGTGAGCGGGCGCGTGCATCTTGTCGGCGCAGGGCCCGGCGACCCCGGGCTGCTGAGCGCGCGGGCGCTTGAGCTGATCGCCAGAGCCGACACGATCCTCTACGACCGGCTGATCCCTCCGGCGGCGCTCGACGGCGCGCGCGCGGACGCGGAGCTGCTGTTCGTCGGCAAGGAGGGCGGCGGCGAATCGGTGCCCCAGGATCAGACGCGGGAGCTGATGATCGCGCGCGCGCGCGACGGCAGGACGGTCGTGCGGCTGAAGGGGGGCGACCCGTTCGTGTTCGGGCGCGGCGGCGAGGAGGCGCTGGCGCTGCGCGCGGCCGGCATCTCCTATGAGATCGTGCCCGGCGTCACCGCCGGCATCGCCGCGGCGGCCTACGCTGGGATTCCCGTCACCCAGCGCGGGCTGGCGAGCGCGGTCGCGCTCGTTACCGGACACGAGGACCCGGAGAAGGATGAAACCTCGCTCGACTGGCCGGCGCTGGCGGCGTTTCCGGGGACGCTCGTGTTCTACATGGGGGTGCGCCAGCTGGCCGGCATCGCCGAGTCGCTGATCGCGGCGGGGCGCTCCGCGCACGAGCCCGTGGCGATCGTCGAACGCGGCACCATGCCAGGCCAGCGCACCGTCACCGGCACGTTGCAGACGATCGCCGCGCAGGCGCGGGCGCGGGACGTGCGGGCGCCCTCGGTCACGATCGTCGGGCAGGTCGTCGGGCTCGCGGACGAGCTCTCCTGGCTGGTGACCGCGCCGCTGAGCGGGCTGAGCGTCGCGGTGACCCGCGCGCGCGCCTCGGCCGGCGGGCTCGCCACGCGCCTGCGGTCGCTCGGCGCGCGCGTGGTGCAGGCGCCCGTGATTAGCACGGCGCCCCTGTCTGGACCGGCGCCCGACCTGGCGCCGTATGACCTGCTCTGCCTGACGAGCCCCGTGGGCGTGGGCGCGCTGTTCGAGCGCCTGCGCGCCGCCGGCCTGGACGCGCGCGCGCTGGCCGGCACGCGTGTCGCCGCGATCGGACCCGGCACCGCCGCCGCCCTGGCCGAGCACGGGATCGCCGCGGACGTCGTGCCCGAGCGGGCGGTCGCGGAGGGCCTGATCGAGGCGCTCGCCGAAGTGACGCCGCCCGTCCGGCGCGCGCTGATCGCCCGCGCGCGGGAGGGGCGCGATGTGCTGCCGGAAGCGCTGCGCAAGGGCGGCGCCGAGGTCGATGTGCTCGCGCTGTATGAGACGGTCGCGCAGACCCCGCCCGCGCACGTCCTGCGGGAAGCGCTCGCGGCCGACTACGTCACGTTCACCTCCGCTTCGACCGTCCGCTTCTTCTTGCGGGCCGCCGGGGGCGCCGGTGCGACGGACGCCGGGGCAGCCGATCCCGGCACAGCCGTGGACACGGCCGGCGCGGGTCCACACATCGGCCTGTCGCCCGGCACGCGCATCGTCTCGATCGGCCCGATCACCAGCGACGCCCTGCGCGAGCATGGCCTACAGCCGCACGTCGAGGCGTCCTCGCACGACATCGACGGGCTCGTCCGGGCGCTGCTCGCGGACGCCGCGTCACGCTGAGAACGTGTTTTGAAAAGATCGGCACGTCCGGATACGCCCCTGGACACTGCGCTGGATCACCACGTGCCGGCTTGCGCGTGCTGGCCGATCCCGGACGATCGGTAGCACGCGCTTTCACCGTCCCGCGTCGCCCAGCTTGGTCCATGAACGCCCTACCGATCGGAGATCGACGGGATCTCCGATCGGCCAGCACCGCCTATTTCAAAACACGTTCTGAGTCCTCGCGGCCGGGTCGCGGCGGGGGGCTCAGCGTCTGCGCCTGGACTGCGAGCAGGACGGTGAGCGCCAGCGCCTGCAGGGCGCCGGCGTCGCGCGTGAGCGCCTCTGGCCGCTCCTCGTCGCCGTCCGTGTCGCGCAGCATGTCGGCGTGAACGGCGATCTGATCTCCCAGCGCTTCAACCAGCGCCCACGCGTGGGCTCGCGGATCGACATCGAGATCGCGCGGCGGGGTGCTCTGAGCGATCTCCCGCAGCAGCGCGCGCAGCGCGTCGATACGGCGCAGATCCGCCTGGTCGTGCTCGCTGCGCTCGGATTCGCCAGCCAGTCCGTCGCGATCGGCCATGCGCCGCGCGGCGCCGGCGAGCAGGCTGCGCAGCCCGTCGCGCAGCGGATCGACCGCCTCGGCCGGGATGTGAACGGCGCCGGTCACGAGCGGCCTCGCCGTGCGCGTGTAGTCTGGTTCCGCATGGGAAAACAGCACCTTTCCCGTGCAGACCTCGGCGCCGGGTTGCCGCCCGCGTCGAGGTCGCTGATGACAAGTTCCCCCACCGTATCCACGTGACCGATAATCCTCAACCACTTCCACAAAGTTGACACAGACTCGGCACTGTTTCGTCACACTTGTGAGCTGCGCGAAGCCGACGTGCGATTCGTGGTCATCGGCGGCTGCGCGCTGCGGAGCCACTGACAGCGCTATGAGACCGAGGACATCGACATCGCACCCGACCGTGCGCTGCTGCCGGCTGCTGCTGCGTTGACACTCCGCGGCTGGCGCGATGCGCATGCTGTTTCTCGATTTGCTCCCCTTGGGAGAGACGGGCGGAGCGGACACGTAGCTCGTCGAGACCTGCGGGGCCGCCGTCCCGCTGCACGCCTGCTGAACGATGTGCCCGCTCGCGCGAAACCCCCCAGACTCGCTCCTCGCAATTCCCCACCCTCTCTCGCCGGCAGCGTGGCCCTCCCGAGGCTCACGCCCATGGCTGCCCGACTCCCTCCAGCAGCTCCCCCGGCGAGGAGAGCCCCAGCCCGCGGGCGAGGGTCACGATCGTCTCAAGGCGCGGCGAGCGCTGGCGGCGCTCGAGCAGGCCGATCTCCGTGCGGTGCAGGTCGCAGATCTCCCCGAGCGCCTCCTGGGTGAGGCCGGCCCGTTCTCGGTAATTGCGAAGGTTGACGGCGAACTGACTGCGCACGGATTCCATGGCCCTCCAGGCTCTTTGCACGACACAGACGACAGGTCTACCGACAATACATAACAAGACCATAGTCTGTCAGACGATCGTCTCACGCCAGCCCGCGCCCGCGTGAGCGACCACAATCAAAGTTCAAGCATAGTGAGGAGCGGCGCGAGCGCCGCCTCGCCGCCCGCTAGGCTGCTGTCGCGTGCTCGTGTGCGGAGCTGCCGAGAATGGCCTCGCCACACGGGCGACCGGCCTCGGTCACAGGGATGGCAGCCACCTCGTCGGCTGTCTCGGGTTCCTCATCGACCAAGTCTCGCAGCGCTTTCAGGGCGGCGTCGTGC
>CABEDD010000180.1_pt1 | contig 14884 bp, 10 predicted proteins | sample 3132901 | NCBI WGS metagenome assembly CABEDD01 (sample SAMEA5534329, study PRJEB31848) | metagenome | biome: tundra; feature: field; material: soil | place: USA | collected 2013-05 | depth 0.15 m
CGCCCTCTGGGCGCGTGGCCCCCCCGACGCCGCCTGCGCGCGGAGACGCCCCACCGCCTGCCCGTGGCGCCGGCGTCGTGCCGCCCGGGGCCGGACGCGCGCTCGCCGTCGGAGCGCTGGCGATCGTGGTGCTGATCGTCGCCTATCTCGCGCTCTCCGGCGGGGGCGGCGCCAACTACCACCTGGAAATGAACGAAGCGGGACAGCTGGTCAGGGGCGACCACGTGCAGGTCGGCGGCGTGCCGGTGGGTAGCGTCACCGGCATCGCGCTCACGCCCGACTTCAAGGCCCGGATCACGATCCACGTCGAATCCTCGCTGACGCCGCTGCACGAAGGCACGATCTCCGAAATCAGGGTGCCCTCGCTGACGGGGGTGGCCAACCGCTACGTCGCGCTGACGCCCGGCCCCAACAACCGGCCGGCGCTGGCGGCGGGGGCGATGCTGCCGGTGAGCGACACGCGCGAAGTCGTCGATCTCGACCAGCTGTTCAACACGCTGAACGCGCCGACGCGCAAGGGACTGAAGCAGTTCATCCAGGGCTCGGCCGAACAGTACGCCGGGGCGGGCAGGGATCTGGGCAAGGCGACCGAATACTTCGCCCCGTCGTTCGCGGCGATCGACCACTTCTTCTCCGAGCTCGTGCGCGACCAGTCGACGTTCACCAGCTTCCTCGTGGAATCGGCCAAGGCGCTGACGACGATCGCGGCGCGCAAGGAATCGCTGACGGACCTGGTCGAACACGCCGATCAGACCTTCCAGGCGATCGGCTCGCAGCAGTCAAGCCTCGCGCGCGCGCTGCGGCTGCTGCCGGGGACCCTGAACCAGGGCAACAAGACGTTCGCCGAAGTCCCGCCGACGCTGACGGCGCTCACCCAGCTGATAAACGCGCAGCGGCCGAACACGCAGGCGCTGACCACCCTGTTCGCCAAGCTGCGACCGCTCGTGACCACGGCCACCCCGGTCGTCACCAACTTCAGCCAGGCGATCTCGCGCCCGGGAGCGAATAACGACCTGACCGAAGCGTTCGCGGCACTCCCGGCGCTCGCCAAGGCGCTGACGAGCGCCTCGCCCGACAACGTGAGGGCGCTGCGGGAATCGGTGCCGATCACCGCCTTCTTCGGCCCGTACGCCCCCGAGCTGCAGGGCACGTTGCGAACGTTCGGTCAGGCGAGCGCCTACTACGACGCCAACGGGCACTACGCGCGGCTCAGCCCGGTCGCGCCATCGTTCAAGCTGGGCGCGAACGAAAACCTCACGCCGGCAAGCGCCCAGCAGGCCCTGGAAGGCCTGAAGACCGGCCAGCTGCGCCGCTGCCCGGGCGCGGCCACCCAGCCCTCGGCCGACGGCTCGGCGCCGTTCACCGACAACGGGCAGCTCAGCTGCGACCCGACGGAGGTGCCCTAGATGAACCCCCGCCGTCGCGGATCTCTGGCAGGCAGCCCGCTTCTGGTCGGGGCGCTGACGGCGCTGATCGTCGTCGTGGCCGTGTTCCTGTCCTACAACGCCAACAACGGGCTGCCGTTCGTGCCGACATACAACATCAAGGTGGCCCTGCCCGAAACGTCGGGCGTGCAGAAGGCCAACCAGGTGCGGGTTGCGGGCACGCGCGTGGGGATCGTCAGCTCGCTGACGCCACAGCAGAGCCCCACCACCGGTCGCATCACCGCGATCGCGGAACTGAAGCTCGAAAAGAGCGTGCAGCCGCTGCCCGTCGACACGAAGGCGATCGTGCAGTCGGTCTCGGCGATCGGATTGAAGTACCTGGAACTGGAAAAGGGCACATCCCCCCGGATGCTCGCGCCCGGCGCGACGATCCCGACCGCGCAGGTGCGCGAACCGGTGGACATCGTCTCGCTGTTCAACATGTTCGACCAGAAGACGCGAACCGCGATTCAGAACAACACGATCAACTTCGGCGACGGTCTCGCCGGCCGCGGGATCGGGCTGAACGAAACGATCGCGACGCTGCTCCCGCTGGTGACCAACGCGATCCCCGTGCTGCACAATTTCGCCGCGCCGCGGACGGACTTTCGCAACCTGTTCCCCGCCCTCGACCGGGTCGCCTCGCAGGTGGCGCCGGTGGCGGACACGCAGGCCGCGTTCTACAGCGAGCTCGACACCTTCTTCTCGGCCTGGGCGGGCGTTGCGTCCTCGCTGGAACAGACGATCGCGGGCGGCCCGGCGGCGCTTGCGCAGGCGACGTACTCGCTCCCATACGAGGCGCCTTTCATCGAAAAGAGCACCGAGTTCATGCGCCTGCTGCGCCCGAGCGCGAGCGCGCTGCGCACCGTGGCGCCGCGGCTGGGGCACGCGTTCGCCGTGGGCGCCGTCAACCTGCGCGCGGCCACCGCCCTGAACCAGGGCGTGGCGGAATCCTCGCGGGCGTTCCAGGCGTTCGCCCAGAACCCGGTCGTGACGCTGGGCCTGGAAGACCTCACCCAGACGGCGGAAATCGGCGAGCCGCTGCTCGCCGGGATCGCGCCCGCCCAGGCGTACTGCAACTACCTGACGCTGGCGTTCCGCAACGTCGCCAACCTGCAGTCGGAGAACATCGGCATCGGCACGCTGGCGCGCGCGGGGATCGTGCTCTCCCCGGTCGGGCCGAACGCCGAGGGCTTCCCCTCCACCGGGCCGGCGAACGGGCCGTCGGTCGAACACGAAGCCGGCAGCTCGGTGATCGTCAACAACAACTACCTGCACGCCAACCCCTACCCGAACGTCGCCGGTCCCGGCCAGCCGAAGGTGTGCGAAGCGGGCAACGAGACCTACCTGCCGGGCAAGGCCGTGACCGGCAACCTGCCCGCTGCCAGCGTGAGCAGCAACCGCGAACTGACCTCGCGCGAACAGAACATGTTCAGCGAAAAGTATCCGAGCTCGACGCTTAAGGCTCTCGGATTTGTTAAGGGGAAGAAGAAATCATGAGCCGTCTGCGCCGCCTGCGCTTCTGGCGCCGCCACGACGAGATCCCGGTGGTCGAGCTGCGCCGCTCGAACCCGGTGCGCGTCGGCGCCGTGTTCGTCGTGCTGCTGGCGATCGCGGTGTACTTCGGCTTCACCAAGCACATCCCGTTCAAACACGGCTTCCGCTTGAAGGCGGTGTTCGCCACGGCGGTCAACATCCACCCGAAGTCGCCGGTGCGCATCGCCGGCGTCGGCGTGGGTGTGGTCACCTTGATCCAGCGCGAGGGCAGCGCGGGGCTGGTGAACATGGAAATCGAACCGAAGGGGCTGCCGCTCCACACCGACGCCACGCTGAAGATCCGCCCGCGCCTGTTCCTGGAAGGCAACTGGTTCGTCGAACTGCAGCCCGGCAGTCCCACGGCGCCGACGATCTCCTCGGGCCACACGATCCCGATCACCCAGACCTCAGACCCGGTCCAGCTCGACCAGGTGCTCGACGCGCTCAACACCGACACGCGCGCCAACCTGCAGAACTTCCTGCAGGGCTACGGCGACGGGCTGACACGCAAACCGGACGCCGCCGAAAACGCCGAACAGGATCCCGAAGTGCGCGGGCTGAACGCGGCGCAGGCGCTGAATCAGACCTACCATCGCGCGCCCTCGGCGCTGCGCGGCGGAGGCATCGTCCAGCAGGCGGTGACCGGCACCGAACCGCACGACCTCTCCGAGCTGATCGCGGCGATCGGCAAGGTGACGGCGGCGCTGAACTTGCACGAGCAGCAGCTGAGCGAATGGGTGCCCAACTTCAACGCCTTCTTCGCCTCGTTCGCCGCGCAGGCGCCGAGCCTCAGCGCGACCGTCGCGCACCTGCCGGGCGCGCTGCACAACGCCGAGCGGGCGTTCGCCTCGCTGCACGCCGCATTCCCCTCGGTCCGCTCCTTCTCGGAGGCGATCCTCCCGGGCGTGGAGCAGCAGGGCCCGACGATCAGCGCCGCGCTGCCGTGGATCGAACAGGTGCAGGCTTCGCTTGCGCCGAGCGAGCTCGGCGGGGTCGCCCGGGGCCTTGACGAAGCGGCGCCGACGCTCGCCAAGTTCATCGGCGAAGGGACGCCGTTCTACAAGCAGACCGACGCGTTCAGCAAGTGCCTGACCAAGGTGTTCTACCCCGCCGGCAACACCAAGCTGCAGGACGGGGCGAGCACCTCGGGCGTGGAAGTGTACAAGGAGTTCTGGTACGCGTTCACCGGCCTGGCGGGCATCGGCCAGAGCTTCTCCGGCAATGGCGTGATGGATCAGTTCCTGGTCGGCAACAGCGGCCAGACGGTCAAGTCGGGTCCGACGTCGATCCTCGGCACCACGCTGAAAGGCGTGCCGCTGCTGGCCCACGCGCCGCTTCAGCCGCTGGGCACGCGCCCGGCGTATCCGGCGCAAGAGCCGTCGTACCGGCCGCTCGTGCCGTGCGACACGCAGGCGCTGCCCGAATTCAACGGCCCGCTGTCGCAAGGCCCGGCCGACGGGAGCGGCGGATGACCCCCGGCGACAGCCACGAGGGCGGGCTGAGCGTTCGCGAACAGATCGAGCGCTATCGCAGGGCGTTCGTCGCGGTCGTGACGATGATCGTGATCGCCACGCTGGTCGGCGGCTACATCCTCGCGCACGAGAACCTCAAGCTTCCCGGCTGGGTGCCGGTGCTGGGTCGCAGCTACTTCACGCTGAAGGCCGAATTTCAGACCGCCCAGGCGGTCACCCCCGGGCAGGGTCAGGCGGTCACGATCGCGGGCGCAAAGATCGGCGAAGTCGCGAGCGTGGAACTGCACAACGGCGTCGCGGTGGCGACGATGAATGTGGTCCCCAAATACGCGCTGATCTACCGCGACGCGACGGTGCTGCTGCGCCCGAAGACGCAGCTGCAGGACATCACGATCGAGGTCAGCCCGGGCGATCGGTCCTCGGGTCGCCTGAAGAGCGGCGAAACGATCCCGCTGGCGCAGACCGCTCCGGACATTGACCTCGACGAATTTCTCGCGGGCCTGGACACCGAAACGCGCGCCTACCTGCAGCTGCTGCTGGCGGGTGCGGGCGAAGGCTTCAAGAACAACGGCAAGGCCTTCGCGGCGACGCTCAAGCGCTTCGACCCGCTCGCGCGAGACACCCAGCTGATCGCCCAGCAACTCGAATCGCGCCACGAAGACATCGCGCGCTCGATCCACAACTTCAAGATATTGATGGAAGCGTTCGGCCACAGCGACACGCAGCTGGCCGACCTGATCCAGTCCTCGAATGCGGTGTTCAAAGTCTTCGGCGAACAGGATCAGAGCGTGCAGAGCACGCTGCGCCTGCTGCCGGGCGCGCTGGTCAAGACCGAACAGGGCCTCGGCAAGATCGCCAAGGCGTTCGCCGTGGTCGGGCCGACGCTCAAGGATCTGCACCCGTTCGCCACCGCGCTGGCCCCCGCCGAGGAAGCCTCGCGCGCGTCCTTCAAGACCACCACACCGATCGTCAAGAACGACATCCGGCCGTTCGCCCGCGAAATCCTGCCCACGATCGACGCGCTGCAGCCCAGCGTGACGGATCTCGCCGCCTCGTTCCCCAAGCTTGCGAGCAGCTTCTCGGTGCTCAACGAATTCTTCAACGAGATCGCCTACAACCCCGGGAAGAACGCCGGCGGCTTCCTGTTCTTCCTGGATTGGGACGCGCACAACCTCAACAGCGTCGTCAGCTCGGCCGACGCGAACGGGGTGCTCGGGCGCACCCTGATCTATTTCGACTGCAAAGTGCTGCCCCTGCTCGCGCCCGTCGCGACGATCAACCCGACGGTGAACGTCCTCGTCGGCCTGACCAACCCGCCGTCGAAAGCGGCGTGTCAGAGCGCCGGCATCCTCGAAGGCGCGGCGGCGTCCGCCGCGCGCGGCAAATCCAAGGCGCCCGCCGCCGGCGTGTTCTCCGGGCTGAACGCGCCCGTGTTCGGAGCGAAGGGTTGATCTGAGATGCAGAAGCGCGCGCCCACTCTCGGCAACATCCTCGTGATCGTCCTGTTCGTGCTCAGCTGCTTCGGGCTGCTGCTGTACCTGTGGGAGTCCTTCGGCGGGCCGGTTCCGCTGAAACCGAAGAACTACCAGTTCACCGTCGCGTTCCCCCGCGCGCTCGCGCTGGCCGAACAGTCGGACGTGCGCATCTCAGGCGTCGACGTCGGGCACGTGGTCGCGCTGAGACTGGGCGGGGAAGGCCGCACCGTCGCGACGCTGGAACTCACCAGCCAGTACGCGCCGATCCGCGCCGACATGCACGCGATCCTGCGCCAGAAGACGCTGCTGGGCGAGACCTATGTGCAGCTGATCCCCGAGCGCGATCACGGATCGTTCAGCGCGGGGCCGTACCTGCCCGACGGTGGCCGCCTGGCGCGGAGCCAGGTCGAACCGTCGGTGACGCTCGACGACGTCCTGTCGGCGTTCGATCCGAAGACGCGCAAGGACTTCGGCGTGTGGATGCAGTCGGTCGCGGAAGGGATCACCGGCCGTGGCGAACAGATCAACTCCGACTTCGCCGAGCTGCAGCCGTTCACCGAACACGCCAACCAGCTGGTGAGCATCCTCGCCTCCCAGGAAGGCGCGGTGACCGAGCTGGTAAAGAACACGGGCGAAGTGTTCGACGCGCTCGCCGGGCGCGACCGCGAGTTCGAAGGCCTGTTCGTCAACGGCGAGCATACGTTCCACGCGGCGGCCGAAGAGAGCCAGGCGTTCGCCGGTGCGTTCAAGGCGTTCCCGGCGTTCGAGCACAACTCGCGGGTGGCGCTCAAGGAATTCGACAAGTTCTCCACGATCGCCAACCCGTTCCTGGGCGAATTCCGCCCGACCGAGATCCAGCTCTCCAAGCTGCTGGGAGCGACCAAGCCGTTCGCGCCCGCGTTCGACAACTTCCTGACCTCGCTCGGACCGTTTACCAACGCCGCGAAGAAGGGGCTGCCGCAGGTCAAGCAGGTGACCGATCTGACCGTGCCGCTGCTGGAAAACATCCGCCCGGTGCTGCACAACTTCGACCCGTTCTTTCAGTACCTGGGCGAGTACATACCCGAGGTGCAGGCGTTCTTCGCCAACTTCACCGCCTCCACGCAGGCCCACCTCGGCAACAGCAACACCGCCGGGCAGGGCCCGCCGCTGCACTACCTGCGCTCGATGCAGATCCTGAGCCCGGAAAGCCTGGCGATCTACACCAAACGGATCGGCGTCAACCGCGCCAACCCCTACTTCCAGCCCGGGGCGTTCCGCGCGCTGGGCAGCGGCGGGCTGCAGGTGTTCGAAGGCGGCTCGTGCTCGGATTCGGCGCCGTCGGTGAGCGGGCCCGCGAACGAAACGATCTCCGAAGGCCTGATCGAAGACCTGATCAAATTCCACATCGCCAACGCGCCGAAAACCCCCAACGCCGTCCCCGCGCCGGCCTGCAACCAGCAGGGCACGTTCACGTTCAACGGTCAGAGCAGCCAGTACCCGCACGTGGTCTACGGAGGGAAATGATGTCCGACGAGAGGGACACGACGTCCGACGAGTTCGAGTATCACTCGAGCGATGTCGATCTGCTCGGAGACCCCGGCGACGAGCGCTGGTCGATCCGCTGCCTGGACGTGCACAAGCGGCTGGGCGGCGCGCCGGTTCTGAACGGTCTGAACCTCGCGATCCCGGACGAGACGATCACCGTCGTGCTGGGCCCGTCGGGCACCGGCAAGAGCGTGCTGATCAAGCACATCATCGGGCTTATGTTCCCTGACTCGGGGGACATCGTCGTCAAGGGGGAATCGGTCCCGAGTCTGACGCTGCCCAAGCTGCTGGCCCTGCGGCGCAAGATCGGCGTGCTGTTCCAGGACGGCGCCCTGTTCGGATCGATGTCGGTGTACGACAACGTCGCGTTCCCGCTGCGCCAGCACACCGGCATGGCCGAGGCTCAGATCTCTGAGATCGTCTCCCAGCGCCTGTCGGACGTTGGGCTGATGGAGGCGATCGACTTCATGCCCAACCAGCTCTCCGGGGGCATGCGCAAGCGCGCCGGGTTCGCGCGGGCGCTGGTGATGGAGCCGGAGATCGTGATCTTCGACGAGCCCGACTCCGGTCTGGATCCGGTCCGGACGGCGCTGCTGTGCGACCTGATCCAGGAGATGCACACCCTCTACGGCGGGACGTACATCGTGGTGACTCACAACATCGCCTCGGCGCGGCAGATCGGCGAGTACATCGCGCTGCTGTGGCGCGGGCGGATAGTGGAGGCGGGCGATGCCGAGCGGATGTTCTCCTCGGAGAACCCGTTCGTGCGCCAGTTTTTGAGCGGATCGGCCGAGGGTCCGCTGACGATGGATTAGCCATGAACTTCCGCAAGCTAGGCTCCAGCGACATCGAGGTCTCCGAGATCAGCCTCGGCTCGTGGCTGACCTACTCCGGGGGCGTCGCGGGCGAGCAGGCACGGGCGTGCGTGGAGGCGGCGTTCGACGCCGGCATCAACTTCATCGACACCGCCAACGTCTACGGCCGCGGCGCGGCCGAGACGCTGCTCGGCGAGGTCCTCTCCGGGCACGAGCGCTCCTCATACGTGCTCGCCACGAAGGTCTACTTCGAAATGTCGCCCACCGACCGAGGCCTGTCGGCCGCGCAGATTCACAAGCAGATCGACGCCTCCCTTGAACGGTTGCAGACCGACTACGTCGATCTGTATCAGTGCCATCGCTACGACGAGGACACGTCGCTACAGGAGACGATGACCGCGCTCACCGAAGTCGTGCAGGCCGGCAAGGCGCGTCACATCGGCTTCAGCGAGTGGCCCGTGCAGCGGATCGACGAGTCGCTGGCGCTCCCGGGCGTCGAGCGTTGGGTCTCGAGCCAGCCGCAGTACTCGATGCTGTGGCGCAGGCCCGAGGCCGAGGTGATCCCATTGTGCGCGCAGGAGCACATCTCCCAGATAGTGTGGTCCCCGCTCGGGCAGGGCGTGCTCACCGGCAAGTACCTCCCCGGTCAGCTGCCGCCTTCCGACTCCCGTGCGGCGAGCGAGGAGATGAGCGGCTTCATCGACCGGCTCATCGAGCCGCCCGTGCTCGAGGCGGTCCAGCGCCTGCGGCCCATCGCCGACGCGGCTGGCCTGACGATGGCTCAGCTCGCGCTCGCCTGGGTCCTGCGCGAGCCCAACGTCGCCTCGGCGATCGTCGGCGCCAGCCGCCCTGAGCAGGTGCACGCCAACGCCTCCGCCTCGGGCGTCGCGCTGAGCGAGGACACCCTCGCCGCGATCGACGGGGCGCTCGGCGACGTGGTTGTGCGCTGAGCCGGTCAGCTGGCCCTGACCGCGGAGATGTCGACGAGGATCTTGACCTTGTCGCTGACCACGACGTTGCCCGAGCCCAGCGCCGCGTTGAAGCGAATCTCGAAGTCCGAGCGGTTGATCTGCGCGCTCGCGGACAGGCCCACGCGGTCGTTGCCCTGCAGGTCGGTCTCGGTGCCCTCGACCTCGGCCTTGAGCGTTATGCCGCGCGTGACGCCGTGGATCTCAAGGTCGCCGTCGATCTCCAGCTCATTCTCGCCGGTCTGACGGATCGCGGTCGAGCGAAAGTCGATCACCGGGTAGGTGTCCGCCTCGAAGAAGTCGGCCGAGCGCAGGTGCTCGTCGCGCTGGGGCTCGCGCGTGTCGACGCTCGCGGTCTTGACCGTGCCGTACGCCCTGGCGCCGTCGGGCCCGACCTCGATCGTGCCCTCGAACTCTTTGAACTGGCCCTTGACGGTGGCGATTCCCAGGTGTTTGACCTGAAACTCGACGCTCGAATGGATCGGATCGACCTGCCACGTCCCCGTCGGCAGGTCCGTCTCGGTGGCGATCGCTGCAGCGGACTCGGAAGACATCTCGGCTCCTTTTTTCGTGTCCGAAACGATGGGCTCCGGACTCAAGATCGTTGCTTGTACAACCATATCATATCTTGCTTGCACAAGCAACTACTCGTGGGAGCACAGAATCGGAGGTTGGCTGGGGGAGGAGCGCAGCGGCGCGGCCGTGTGTCAGCGAGGCTGGATAACGAGCGTCTGAAACGACCGTCCCACCGGGCGAGCACCGGCTCGCGCTGGCGATACGCAATCAGTCGGCGGGCAGCTGCGCCACGGCCCGGGCGAGCACGGCTCGCGCAGCCGAGACGCGATCAATCGGCGGGCAGCCCCGCTACGAACCGCGCGAGCTTGTCCGGGTCGCGCAGCGGCGCCCCGTGGCCGAAGCAGGCCAGCGCCGGGCGCAGCTCGGCCAGCCTGCGCGCGGAGGCGCGATTGCGCGCCGGGTCGGGGGTGGCGAACGCCGGCGGCTCGTGCAGGCCGGTGACGGCGGTCATCAGGTTCATGTTCATGAGCACGTCGCCCACGATCAGCGTCCGGTCGGACTCGCGCCAGAAGGAGACATGGCCGCGCGTGTGCCCCGGCGTCTCCAGCACGGAGAAGCCGGCCACCTCGTCCCCCTCTGTGAGCGCACGGGCCACCGGGTGGGGAGGACCGACCCAGAAGCGCTCTTGGAAGCTGCTGAGGATTCGAGGCGCATTTCGCGCGATCACGCTGCCGGGGACCTCCATCGCGGGCACGTCCCCCTGCCCGCACCACAGCGGGATCCCGAGCGTCTCGCAGAGCGCGTGGCTGGCGCCCTGATGATCGGGATGGGCGTGGGTGAGCGCGTGCGCGGTCACGGTCCTGCCGGCGAGCTGGCGCATGATCCGGCGCTCGCCCTGACGCGTCGCCGCGTCGATCAGCACGTCCCCGAGGAGATACACGTTGATCGCGTTCGGCGGCCAGCCCTTCAGCTGAAACACGTCCTCGGCGAGCTGCTGCATGTGCGTTTCTCCTGGCGATCGGGGTTGGGGCCCGCGAATCAATATCTGACGGTCCGGATGCACTCGCCTGGCGGCGCCAGCCGCCACCCACGATGCTCGACGTGCCACCGGTACGCCTGCGCTCGCGTGCGGCGTCTGGCATCCACCATCCGAGCGCCCCGATCCCGCCATCTATTGATTCACGAGCCCTTGGTTGAACGGTTTGGATGTGGCAGGGCGCTCGGCGGCAGAGGATCGAGGGTCCTCTCCGGCGCGGCACAGCCTACCCCCGTCGCTGCTCCCACGTGAACCCCCGTATCGCCAGCCAGATTCCGAACGCGCCCCACAGCGCGATCACCGCCAGCGCGTCGAGGTTGGCGCTCAACCCCGACCCGCTGACCATCGCCCCATAGAGTCCGTCGATCAGGGGCTTCAGCGGCAGCGCGTCGGCGAGGGTGCGCAGGAATGCCGGGGCGGATGAGGTGTCGAACGCGTAGAAGGAGACGAACACGACGGGCAGGAACACGGCGTTGACGTAGGCGGCGGTGGACTCGAAGTTGGGGATGGCATGCGCGAAGGCGACGCCCAGCGCGGCCAGGCAGACGACGCCCACCACGACGAACACGATCAGCTCCGCCCAGTCTCGCGGCCAGCCGATCCCGAAGAAGACCCGTCCGGCGATCACGATGATCGCGATCTGCAGCGCCGTGTTCGTGACCGCGTTGGCGGCCACGCCGCCGAAGTATGAGCCGGTCGGCAGCGGCGTCCCGCGGATACGCTTCAAGACACCGCGCTCGCGCAGGAACACGATGTTGTAGGCCAGCGCGGTGAACGTGGTGGCCATCACGCTCATCCCCGCGATCGCCGGCACCAGCCGGTCAAGCTGAGACTGGTTGCCGTGCAGGATCGCGCCTCCACCGATCAGGAACAGCAGGGGCAGGACGAAGTTGAAGAACGCCGCGCTCGGGTTGCGCCAGAACATGCGCCGCTCCAGCCGGTACTGCCTCCACGTGAGCCCCAGAGGGTGGCGCAGCCGGCCGACCCAGCCCTTCGGGCTGTGTGCCCCTGGCGAGCCGGGCCCCTCTGCATTTCCAATCACCGCATCGGGCATCAGGCGCGCCTCCCGGGTGTCGTGAGGTGGGTCGCGGCCGGGTCATCTCGCGGACGCGACGTTCTGGCGGACTCCTCGCCGGCGGTCAGCTCCAGGTACACGTCCTCCAGCGTCGGGCGGCCCACGCTCAGATCTCGCACCTGCTCGCCTCGCGCCAGCGCCTCGCTCGTCAGCTCGTGCAGCAGCCGCGTCGGATCGTCCGTCTGGCGCTGCACCAGATCGCCGCCCCCGTCACGCCAGGCGACCCGGTACTGCGCCGCGCCGGCCCCGAGCTCGCGCGGCGCCCCGATCGCCAGTACGCGCCCGTCCTTGATGATCGCCACGCGGTCGGCCAGCTCCTGAGCCTCGTCGAGGTAGTGGGTCGTCAGCAGCACGGTCTTGCCGAGGTCGCGCAGCCTGCGCACGGTCTCCCACGCGCCGCGCCGCGCCGCGGGGTCAAACCCGGTCGTGGGCTCGTCCAGGAAGATCAGCTCGGGGTCGCCCACCAGCGCGAGCGCCAGGTCCAGCCGCCGCAACTGCCCGCCCGAGAGCTTGCGGCTGCGCACGTCCGCCTGCCCGGTCAACCCGGACAGCGCCAGCACCTCCTCGACGTCGCGCGGGTGCGGATAGAAGCTCGCCCAGTGCTGTAGCGCCTCGCGCGGGGTCACGTGGCTGTAGATGCCGCCGGCCTGCAGCACGATCCCGATCCGCCGCCGCAGCTCGATCTGCCTGCGCGCGGGGTCATACCCGAGCACCGACACCTCGCCGCTCGAGCGCGTGCGATAGCCCTCGAGGATCTCCACGGTCGTCGTCTTGCCCGCGCCGTTGGGTCCCAACAGGCCGAACACCTCGCCGCGGCGCACCTCGATGTCGATTCCTCGCACCGCCTCGTACTCGCCGTAGCGCTTGTGCAGGGCGCGCACCTCGATGGCCGGGACGGTGTCGTTCACGGCTCCATCATCTCAAGACCGGCGTTCGGCTCCGCGACGCCGGCGTCCGGCCCTACCAGTGCACGCCCCTGGTGAGGGTCGCCATCGCGATCTGCTCGAACGAGGCCCGTTCCTCGACGTCGCGCTGGCCCTTGGACGCCGCCGAGTCCCCGAACACGCGGTAGGCGAGGTGCAGGATCCGATCCACGGCCGTCGGCGAGAGCGCGTAGGCGACCTCGCCGAAGGTGCCCAGGCGCGTGCCTATGTGCTTCGGGCGCGAGCGCAGCGCCTCGCAGATCATGTCAGCCGCCTGGTCGGGCGTGATTGCGGGGAACGCGTCGTACATCTTCGTCGGGGCGATCATCGGCGTGCGCACGAGCGGCATGTGGATCGTGGTGAACGTCACGCCGTCGCCGATCGTCTCGGAGGCGACCACGCGGGTGAACGCGTCCAGCGCCGCCTTCGAGGCCACGTACGCCGAGAACCGGGGAGGATTGGTCTGCACGCCGATCGTGGAGATGTTCACGATGTGGCCCGACCCCCGCTCGCGCATGTGCGGCAAGATGCCGATGATCAGCTTGACCGCGCCGAAGTAGTTGAGCGCCATCGTGCGTTCGAAGTCGTGAAAGCGGTCGTAGCTGAGCGAGATCGAGCGCCTGATCGAGCGGCCCGCGTTGTTGACGAGCATGTCGACGTTGCGATGGTCCGCCAGCACCCGCTCGATCAGCCGGTCGACCGAGTCCATGTCGGACAGATCCGCCGCATACACGTAGGCGGTGCCGCCCGCCGTAACGATTTCCGCGCGCGTCTGCTCGAGCTTTTCCACGTTGCGGGCCACCAGCAGTGGCACCCCGCCGGCGGCCGCCACCTTCAGCGCGCTCGCGCGCCCGATGCCCGAGGAGGCGCCGGTGATCATCACGTGCCTGCCCTCCAGGGCCACCTTCAGCGTGCGCCCGCGCGCGGCGCCGGCGTCCATCTCGCGCTCCCAGTAGTCCCACAGCCGCGCGGCGTAGTCTCTCAGCGGCGGAGGCTCTGCCAGCGGCGAGCCCGCCAGCGCCCGGCTCGCCTCGCTCGTGTCGAATCGGGGCACGAGCTCCATGTGCCTGAGCACCTCCCTCGGGATTCCCAGCTCGCGCAGCGCCAGGTTCTTCGCCTGGCGCCACGGTGGCAGCGCCAGTGCGAGCTGCAGTGGCCATCGCGGCAGCGGATCGGTCAGCCGTTTGTCGATGCTCATCGCCACCCGCGGCGCGTGTGCCGCGGTGGCGAGCTCGTTGATCAGCTCATCGACGCGCTGGCGGCGCGGGTCGGTCAGGTGAAAGGCCCTGCCGTCGAGGCCCGGCTCGTGGGCGATGTGCTCGAGCGCGCTCGCCACCCAGTCGACCGGCACGACGTTCGTGTCGCCCAGGTCCAGGCCGACGAGCGGCGTCCACTCGGGCAGCAGCTGGCGGGCGCGCTGGATCGCCTTGAAGAAGTAGTAGGGGCCGTCGATCTTGTCCATCTCGCCCGTGCGCGAGTCCCCGACGACGATCCCCGGCCGGTAGACGCGCCACGGCACGTAGGGCTGCTCGCGCACGATTCGCTCGGCCTCGAACTTCGTGCGGTGATAGGGCGAGGGCAGCCGCTGGCCCTCGTCGAACATGTCCTCGGTGAACGTGCCCCTGTATGTGCCGGCGACGGCGATCGAGGAGACGTGGTGCAGATGGCCCGCGTCGAGCGCGCGCGCCAGTTCGACCGCGTGCGTGGTGCCGCCGACGTTGACGGCGGTGTTCTGCTCGGGCGGTGCGGTCATGTCGTAGATCGCGGCGAGGTGGAAGAGGTGATCGATCTTCCCTCGCAGCTCCTGCACGCTCTCGGGCTCGACCCCGAGCAGCGGCCGGCGCAGGTCGCCGATCAGCGGTTGTACGCGCTTGGCGACGCTCTGTCCGGCGACGGCCTGCCAGCGCTCGATCAGATCGTCGAGCCTGCCGGTCGAGCTCCCGCGTACCAGTACGTAGACCTTGCCCTGGCGGTTGGCGAGCAGCCGCTCGACGAGCCGGCGCCCGATGAACCCGGTTGCGCCTGTGACTAGATACGCCATCGCCAGTCGAGGATACCGGGGCGGCTGCTTGCGTGGGTCGAGGTGGTCCGAGGGCCTCGGGGAGGGGGGTCGAGGT
>CABEDD010000184.1_pt1 | contig 14527 bp, 12 predicted proteins | sample 3132901 | NCBI WGS metagenome assembly CABEDD01 (sample SAMEA5534329, study PRJEB31848) | metagenome | biome: tundra; feature: field; material: soil | place: USA | collected 2013-05 | depth 0.15 m
CAGCGCGATGCGCTCGGGCGCCAAGGGCGTGAAGGTCCAGGTGGCGGGACGCCTGCTGCTCGAACAGCGGTTCGCCGGGCACGGCGCCGAGCAGGACGTGCTCGTGTTCCACGCGCCGGCGCGCAGGGCGAACGAACCGGTGTATCGCGCGGTCATCGACCACGCGCTCGCAGAAGCACGCCGCCAGAGCTACGTCAAGGGCGTCGCCGGACCATACGAACGCGGCGCGAGGGGGCAGATCTCCGCCGACGGGCACGCTGCGATCGCACTGGTCGGCATTGCGGGCGATCCCCGCGAGCTGGTCGAACGCGCCAGCAAACTGCAGCACGCCGTGAACCCGCTCGCGCGCGCGGGTGTGAACGTGTGGCTGACGGGGTATTCGCCCGTCGCGAAGGACATCACGACGGTCGAGAACGAAGACGTCGAGCGAGCCGAGACGATCGGAGTGCCGATCGCACTCGCGATCCTGCTGCTGGCGCTGGGGGCGGCGGTCGCGGCGGTGGTGCCGCTGGCACTGGCGGGCAGCAGCCTGCTGCTGACCTACGGGTTGCTCGCGCTGATCGCGCAGGCGCTCACGTTCGACAGCTTCTTGACGACGATCGTGACGATGATCGGCGTGGGCATCGGGATCGACTACGCGCTGTTCATCGTAAGCCGCTACCGCGAGGAGCTCGCACAGCGGATGCGCACCTGGGAGACCTCGGCGGACGCGAGAGAGCAGACCGAGGATGCGGTGGGCGCGGCGATCGCGAGCTCGGGCCGGACGATCCTGTTCTCGGGCGTGATAGTCGCGCTCTCGCTGTCGACGCTCGTCTTGATCAGGACGCCGACTTACCGCGAGTTCGCGCTCGGCGCGGCGCTGGTCGTGGTGTGCACCGTGATCGCCGCGCTGACCCTGCTGCCGGCGCTGCTGGCGGCGCTGGGGACGCGCATCAACCGGGGCGCGCTGCCGGCGCGGATGCAGCCGCGCGACGCGAGGGCCCAGGCCGCAGACGGGCAGGGCCCATGGGCACGGTGGGCGTTGGCGGTGATGCGCCGGCCGCTGCTCGCGGCGGGCGTGATCGGGGTGGCGCTGATCCTCGCGGCGACGCCAGTGCTGAGGCTGCGCACGGGGGTGGACTTCGGCATCCGCTCGCTGGGGAGCACCCCGTCGGGCAAGGGCGAGCAGGTGCTGGCGCGCTCGTTCGGCGCGGGCACGCTGGCGCCGATCGAGATCGTCCTCAGCCGCCCCGGCAACAGCGGCGGGCTCAGCCGCGCGGACGAGACACGCGTGGCGAGGCTCGCGAGCGAGCTGAAACCCACCGGACACAACGGCGTCGCGGCGGTGACCGTGACACGGGGCCAGAACGCAGAGCTGGTGACCGTGGCGCCGACGGCGCCGATCGACTCGTCCGCCTCCGAACAGCTCGTGCGTTACATCCGCGCGAAGCTCCTCCCGCCGGTACGGGCCGGCGGCGGACCTGAAGTGGCGGTCGGCGGAGCGAGTGCGAAGATAGTAGACCTGTCAAACGCGACGACCGCGAAGGTCCCGCTCGTGCTCGGACTGATCCTGGCGCTGTCGCTGCTGTTCCTGACGATCGTGTTCCGCAGCGTCGTACTGCCCGTCAAGGCAGTGGCGATGAACCTGCTCGCGACGGGCGCGACCGTCGGCATCGTGATCTTCGTATTTCAGTATGGCCACGGCGAGAAGCTGCTCGGGTTCACGAGCGTGGGCTTCATCCAGGTGTACCTGCCGCTGAGCATATTCGCGCTGCTGTTCGGACTGTCGATGGACTACGAGGTGTTCCTGATTCGCCGCATGCAGGAGACGTGGTTGAGGACACACGACAACGAGCTCGCTGTGGCGACCGGCGTCGAGCACACCGCCCGCCCGATCTCGGCGGCCGCGGCGATCATGGTCGCGGTGTTCGGCAGCTTCGCGACCGCGAACGTGCTCGAACTCAAGCAGTTCGGACTCGGCCTCGCGATCGCGATCGCGATCGACGCGACGCTGGTCCGTCTGATTCTCGTGCCCGCGCTGATGCGCCTGTTCGGCGCGCGGAACTGGTGGCTGCCGGCGCTGCGCCGGCGAACCGTCGCGGAACGTCCCGCCCAGGCTACGCCACCCGCGTGAGCGCGGACATCCGTGCCTCAGCCGGCGAGCAACGGCAGTAAAGCCTGCAGCTTGACCTCGGTCTCGGCCAGCTCGGCGCGGGGGTTCGAGTCGCGCACGATGCCGTTGCCGGCGTAGCAGCGGGCGACCGGGCCGCGCAGCAGCGCGCAGCGCAGGGCCACGCACAGCTCGCCGTCGCCGGTCGCGTCGGTCCAGCCGACGGGGCCCGCGTACCAGCCGCGGTCAAGGCCCTCCAGCGCCGGGATCAGGGACCCGGCGACATCGCGCGGCTCCCCGCCGACGGCTGGCGTGGGGTGCATCAGCCCGGCCAGCTCCAGCACGTCGATCGGGTCGGCGAGCTGCGCTCGGATCGGGGTCGCCAGGTGCTGGATGTTGGCGATCTTCACCAGCTCGGGCTCGGGGGCGGCGGCGACCCACACCGCGCGATCGCGCAGCGTGCGCTCGATCCGGCGGGCCACGATCGCGTGCTCCTCACGGTAGCTCTGATCGCGCAGCAGCTGCTCGCCGAGGTGGTCGTCCACGGCGGGGTCGGCGCTGCGCCTGGTCGAGCCCGCGAGCGCGAGCGTGCTCACGCGGTGGCCCTCGCGGCGCACCAGCAGCTCGGGGCTGGCGGCGATCAGCGTCGCGTCTCCGCGCCCGACGCAGAAGCAGAAGCACGCCGGGAACGCCTCGCGCAGCACGCCCAGCATCGCGGCGGGATCGTACGCCCGCGGGGCGTGCGCTTCCACTTCACGGGCGAGCACGATCTTCTCCAGCTTCCCTTCTCTTATCAGTGCCGTCGCGCGTTCCACCGCCGCCTCGTAGTGCTCGGGCGGCATCGCGCTCGCCACCCGATATTTTCCGGCGGGCGCCGGGTCCAGCAGCCCCAGCGCCCGCTCTTTCAGCTCCTCCAGCCGGGCTTCCATCCGTTTGAGCGCATCTTCGACCGTGTCGTCGGGCGCCATCAGCGCCGCCAGCGTCATCTTCACGTCCGGCTCGCCATCTCCGCGGCCGGCGGCCGCGACGGAGCGCCTGATCGCCACCTCGGGCACGATCATCGAGGCGGGCTCGAACCCCTCCCACGCGGGCGATCTCCCGCCCTCGGGCGCGAACGCGAACCCGCCCACCGCGATCGGATCGCCCGCCGCCGTGGCCGCCAGCCCGCGCCAGCGATCGGCCACGCCCGCGAACCTCTCCCTCCCGGCCCCACTCAGCCTCGCCACCTCGCCCAGCGTCGCGAGCGCGGCTGAACCCCGGTCGGGCTGCTCGAACGCGAACCACGGCTCGCCCTCCCTGCGCGATGCGCACACCACGGCACTCGGGTCCACATCGCCCTTCAACCGCACCGTGCTCGTGGCCAACGTCGGCTCGCCGCTGCGCCTGGCCCTGCGCAGCGCAAGCTCCAGTCGTGCCCGCAGCTGCTCGCCATCCTGCTCGCTGAGCTGAAACGGCGAGCGCTCGAACATCGCGTTTTGTTTACTGAGATGTGACCGCAAGAGCGCCTCCTGAGGGTTGTGGTTGCGGGTGCCGGAGGGCTGAGGACGCAGGGAGCGTGGCGTGCTTTGCTGGCCGATCGGGGATCCCGATGATCTTCGATCGGTGAGCGACCGAGGACGCCGAGATGCGCCGCTCAAAAACCCTCAGGTCTCCGTGCGCCCGCGCGAGATGGCAATCTCTCCCGTTCGCATCATCTCGATCAGGCCGAACGGCCTCACCATGCCCTCGAACGCCTCGATCTTCTCGGTCGTGCCCGTCACCTCGACGATCACCGAGCGCTTGGTCACGTCCACGATTTTGCCTCTGAATATCTCTGTTATCTGCATCAGCTCGCCCCGCTGGGACCCGTCCGCGGAGACCTTGAACAGGGCCAGCTCACGCGCGACCGTGTCCGCGGGCTCGAGGTCTCTGATCTTCAGCACGTTCACGAGCTTGTGCAGCTGCTTTGTCACCTGGTCGATCGGGTGCAGCGCCCCGTCGACGGTAAGCGTCACCCTCGAGATCTGCTCGTCATCGGTCGGGCCGACCGTGAGCGTGTCGATGTTGAAGCCCCGTCTCGCGAACAGCCCGGCGATGCGCGTCAGCACGCCCGACTTGTTCTCCACGAGAATCGACAGCACGTGCTTGCGCCCCGTCCTGAGCCCGGCGGACGCCTCCAGCTCCTCCAGGCTCAGTGGTGTCTTCGTCCCGGGCTCGCCCACGGCGGCGCTCACCCCACCATCTCTCTGGCGGCCTGGCCGGCCGGAATCATCGGGTAGGTGTTCTCCTCGCGCGTCACCCTCACGTCCACCACCACCGGGCCGTCGGTCTCGATCGCGCGCTGCATGTCCTTGACGAGCGTCGTCTTGTCCTCAAAGCGCATCCCGGTCGCGCCGTACGCCTCCGCGAGCTTGACGAAGTCGGGGAACTCGCCCGTCTCGACGTGCGAGTATTTGCCGTCCCAGAACAGCTCCTGCCACTGCCTGACCATGCCGAGGTAGCCGTTGTTCATGATGAACACCTTGATCGGGATCTTGTTCTGCGCGCATGTCGCCAGCTCCTGCGCGTTCATCTGCACCGACCCGTCCCCCGCCACGCAGCACACCAGCCGCTCCGGGCAGCCCACCGCCGCGCCCATCGCGGCCGGCAGCCCGAACCCCATCGTGCCCAGGCCGCCCGAGTTGATCCAGCGCCGCGGCGCCGGGAAGTCGTAGTACTGCGCGGTCCACATCTGGTGCTGGCCGACGTCGCTGCTCACGATCGCCTCGCCCTTCGTCGCCTCGTGCAGCGCCTGGATCATGTACTGGGGCTTGATCTCGCTGTCGGCGGAGTCCTCGTAGCTCAGCGGATACTTCGCTTTCCAGCCCTCGATCCGGGTCCACCAGTCGCCCAGCCGGGAGGCGTCGGCGCTCAGCGCACGGTACTCGACCGCGAGCTTGCCCAGCACCTGCTTGGCGTCGCCCACGATCGGGATGTGCGCCGGCACGTTCTTGGATATCTCCGCCGGGTCGATGTCGATGTGGATGAACTTCGCCTTCGGCGCGAACTCCGACAGCTTGCCCGTGATCCGATCGTCGAACCTTGCCCCCACCGCGCAGATCAGGTCGGCCTCGTCCATCGCGTAGTTCGCCGCCCTGGTCCCGTGCATCCCCAGCATCCCCAGCCACTGGGGGTGCGGCGCCGGAAACGCGCCCAGGCCCATCAGCGTGCACGTCACCGGGAAGCGGTCGCACGCCGCGAGCTCCACCAGCTCGGGCGAGGCGTTCGCGTTGACGACCCCCCCGCCCGCGTAGATGACCGGCCGCCGCGCGCTCGCCAGCGCCTTGGCAGCCTGGCGGATCTGCTTCTGGTTGCCCTCCGTCGTCGGCTGATACCCGGGCAGGCGCACGTCGGTCACCGGCTCGTACTCGATCTCGCCGCGGGATAGGTCCTGGGGGATGTCCACCAGCACCGGGCCCGGCCTGCCCGTGCGGGCGATGTGAAACGCCTCGTGGATCGCCCTGGGGATCTCGCGCGGGTCCTGGATCATGAACGAGTGCTTGACGATCGGGATCGTGATCCCGAGCGTGTCCGCCTCCTGGAACCCGTCGGTCCCCAGCAGCTCCGTGCGCACCTGGCCGGTGATGAACACGCACGGCACCGAGTCCATCATCGCGTCGGTGATCGGCGTGACGAGGTTCGTCGCGCCCGGGCCGCTCGTGGCGAACGCCACCCCCACTTTCCCCGTCGCCTTCGCATATCCCTGCGCGGCGTGCCCGCCGCCCGCCTCGTGGCGCACCAGGATGTGCCTGATCCCACCGTCCACGAACGCGTCGTACGTCGGCAGGTTCGCGCCCCCGGGCAAACCGAACACGACGTCCACGCCCTCGGCCTTCAGGCCTTCCATGATGGCGTCCACCGCGCGCATATACGCAGCTTACCAGCGGGTTTTCAGGGTCGGTGACGGCGGCGTGCGCGCGTGGGCGCCGAGCCGGCGTGCGCACGTCTGAGAGCGCTGGTCTCGCATCGCCCGTACCGCTGGGTATCGCCTGCGCTCAGGACAGCCCCAGACCGACGCCGATCGCCAGCGCGATCATGCCGCCGACCGTGACGACCAGCAGCGAGGAGCGCATCGACACGTGCAGGAACCGTTTGCGAACCCAGGCGATCGCGAGCAGCTCAAACGCGACCACGCAGCCGGCGACGAACAGCGCCCTGTGGACGTTGGAGATCAGGAACGGCAGCGTGTGGAAGATGCCGCCCAGCGTGGTCATCCCGCCGGTGATCGCCCCGCGCACCACCGCCGAGCCGCGCCCCGTCTGCTTGCCCGTGTCCGACAGCGCCTCCGACCAGCCCATGCTCACACCCGCCCCCAGCGCGGTGGCGAACCCGACCAGCAGGGCGGTATGCGAATCCGAGGAGATCGCCGCCGCGAAGATCGGCGCCAGCGAGGAGACGGTGCCGTCGATCATGCCCACCAGCGCGGGCTGCACGACGCGCAGGACGAAGTCCGTCTCGTCCTTGAACCCGGCCCGGTGGATGAGGCGAGCTATGAGGCGCTCGTGCACGGGCGTGGTGGTCGCGTTCGCTGCGTCCATGCACGATTTATAGACTGCCCGCGCCTTCGGGCCCCCTCACGCGGCCGGGGGTGGCTGTCCCGCGGCCGGCGGAGGCTGCCACGATTCGGGCGCCAGCACCTGATCGGGATCCCCACCCACCCACTCGAGCTCGTTCCCGCAGCGCGTGCAGATCGCGTCGTAGATCTTCGTTACCCGCCCGCAGCGTGGGCATTGCCGGCGCAGTTCGTTACGTTCGAAGCGGTAGGCGATCGCCGCCATCAGCCCGAGCACGGGCACACACCCGGAGATCAGAAACCACAGCCAGAACGAGCTGCCCTTGATCTTGCCGACGATCCCTCCCGCGAGCGCAAAGCAGAGAGCGATGACCAGATACTGATCACCTTCCACGCGACGCTCTCAGAGCAGGACGCGCAGCGCCCAGATCACCGCGACGATCGCGACGATCGCGACGATCGGGAAGAACAGTGCCGCGATGATGCCGATGATGATCTTCAGTGCGACCAGGACCACGATCAGCACCAACAGACCCGCCAACACGTGCTTGCCGAAATGCTCCAAGCGCGACTCGCTCGTAGCCGGCGACTCATTCATAACTGGAAGCTTACTCCTTCGTGCGTCGTTGGCAACCAGCGCTCAACTGCCGAGCTGCTCGTGCACCAGCCGCGTCACCTCGCCGCCGTCGGCGCGGCCGTGCGTCTCGCGCATCACGTGTCCGACGATCGGGCCGATCGCCCTGGCGTTGCCCTCGCGCACGCGCTCGGCGGCCTGCGGGTTGGCTTTAAGCGCGGCGGCAACGACCGCGGCCAACTCCCCGGAGCCGCCGATCGCCTCCAGTCCCTCGGCCTGGACGATTGCCGCCGGGTCTCCACCCTGTGCCACGAGGCTGTCGAGCACCTGCCGGGCGGCGCCGACGCTGATCCGCTTCGCCGACACCAGTCCCACGAGCGCAGCCAGGGCGCCCGCCGCGACGCGCGAGCGCGCTGGATCCTCGCCCTCGCCCAGACGTCCCGTCAGGTCCGTCGCGATCCAGTTGGCAAGCGCCTGCGCCGGCGGCGGCGGATCGACCCCGGCGGCGAGGGCGGCCTCGAAGTAGTCGCCGAGCTCTGAGCGGAACGAGAGCAGTCGCGCGGAGTCGGCGCTGAGGCTCAGCTCGCGCTCGAACCGCTGCGCCCTGTCGGCCGGCAGCTCTCCCAGCGCCGCGCGCGCGGCGTCGAGCATCTGCTCGTCGATCTGGACCGGCAGCAGATCGGGCTCGGGGAAGTAGCGGTAGTCGTGCGCCTCCTCCTTACTGCGCAGCGTTGTTATGGCGCCCGAACCCTGGGCATCCGGTCTTGGGTCGAAGTGCAGCGTCTCCTGGATGACCTCCCCCCCGTCCCGCAGGATCTGCTCCTGGCGGGCGATCTCGGCCTTGATCCCGCGCTCGATGAACCTGAACGAGTTCATGTTCTTCAGCTCGGTCTTCGTGCCCAGCTCCTGCGAGCCGGCTGGGCGCAGCGAGATGTTCGCGTCGCAGCGCAGCGAGCCCTCCTCCATGTTCACGTCGCTGACTCCCAGCTGGCGCAGCGTGGTGCGCAGCAGCTTCAGCCACTCGCTCGCCCGCTCGGCTGAGCGCAGGTCCGGCTCGGTCACGATCTCCGCCAGCGGGGTGCCGCCGCGGTTGAAGTCCACGACGCTCTCCCGCGAGCCGTGGATGCGCCCGCTGTGACCGACGTGCGTCAGCTTGGCCGCGTCCTCCTCCAGGTGCACCCGGTGGATGCGCACCTCCCCCAGCCGCCCTCCCGTGCACAGCGGCTCGTCGTACTGGGAGATCTGATAGCCCTTGGGCAGGTCGGGGTAGAAGTAGTTCTTGCGGTGGAACACCGAGCGCGGCGCGAGCTGCGAGCCGAGCGCCAGCCCGATCCTCAGGCCGAGATGGACAGCCTGCGCGTTGGCCACCGGCAGTGCGCCCGGCAGGCCCAGGCAGACCGGGCAGGTGCGCGTGTTGGGCGGCTCGCCGAAGGAGGGTTTGCAGCCGCAGAACATCTTCGTCTGAGTCTTCAGCTGGACGTGGATCTCAAGCCCGATGACCGGCTCCAGATCAGACACGGGCGGGGCTCCCATCGAACGCGAGCGCCCGCTCCAGCGCATACGCCGCGTCCAGCAGCCGATTCTCGCTGAACGCCCGGCCCGCGATCTGCAGGCCGACCGGCAGGCCCGCGCTGAGCCCGCACGGGATCGAGATCGCGGGGATGCCCGCGAGCGACATCGGCACCGTGCAGTAGTCGTTCAGGTACATCTGAAGCGGGTCGCCTGTCTTCTCCCCCAGCTTGAACGCGACGGTCGGAGCCGTGGGTGTCACGATGAAGTCGACCTGCTCGAACGCGCGCGCGAAGTCCTCGGCGATCTTCGTCCTGACCCGCTGCGCGCGCCCGTAGTACGCGTCGTAGTAACCCGCTGACAGCGCATAGGTGCCGAGCATGATCCGGCGCTTGACCTCCGCGCCGAAGCCGTCGTGACGGGTGCGCTCGTACATGTCAAGCAGATCCTCCGCGCCCTCCGCCCGCAGCCCGTAGCGCACGCCGTCAAAGCGGGCCAGGTTCGAGGAGGCCTCCGCGGGGGCGAGCACGTAGTAGGCCGACAGCGCGTGCGGGGCATGCGGCAGGCCGACGCTTCCCACGATCTCCGCGCCCAGCGCAGCGGCGCTATCCAGGGCGGCCCAGAACGCGTCGAGCACGCCCGCTTCGATCCCCTCGCCGTCGGGGCGTCCGCCCCCATCCCCAACGGCGTCTGCGCCTGCCCCCGCGCCGGGCGAGCCGCCGGTCAGCTCCGCGGGTACGCCGAGCCTGATCCCGTCCAGGCGCTCGGCGCTCGGCAGCGCGATCTCTGGAGGAAACCGCAGCGAGGTGGCGTCGCACGGGTCCTGGCCGACCATGTGCCTGAGCAGCAGCGCCGCGTCGGTCACGTCGCGCGTCAGCGGCCCCGCTTGGTCGAGCGACGAAGCAAACGCGATCATCCCGTAGCGGGATACAGACCCGTAGGTCGGTTTGAGCCCGACGATCCCGCACAGGGCGGCCGGCTGGCGGATCGAGCCGCCCGTGTCCGTGCCCAGCGCCCACGGCGCGAGGCCGGCGGCGACCGCGGCCGCGCTTCCGCCAGATGAGCCGCCGGGCACGCGCGTTCGATCCCACGGGTTCAGGACCGGGCCGTAGGCGGAGTTCTCATTCGAGGAGCCCATCGCGAACTCGTCCTGATTGGTCTTGCCCAGCAGGCTCGCGCCCGCGGCCTGCAATCGCGCCACGGCGGTGGCGGTGTAGGGGGGTGTGTAGCCCTCCAGGATGCGCGAGCCCGACTGGCTGGGCACGCCCCGCGTGCAGAACAGGTCCTTGACCGCCAGCGGCACCCCGGCGAGCGGGGTATCACGCAGGTCGGGCGCCGCGGTCTGCGCGTCCGCCGGCGCGACCCAGGTGAAGCAGTTCAGATCATCGTCCTCCGCGCGCGCGCGGTATGTGTCGAACAGCTCGTCCGCCGACAGCTCGCCCGCGGCGATCGCCCGCGCCGCCCCGGCGGCGGACAGTCCAATGATGTCCGCGGCGCTCATGCCTGCGGGCTGGGGACCGAGAACCCCTCACCGCTCACGGCCGGCGCCTGCGCGAGGGCAACCTCGCGCGGGAGCGACTCGCGCGGCTCGTCCAGACGCAGCCCGGGGTGGGTGGGCATCGCATCAGCGACCACGTGCGAGGTCGGCGCGACGCCGTCGAGATCGAGCTCGCCGATGCGCGCGACATGGTCGAGGATGGCCGACAGCTCGCGGGCCAGCGGCTCGATCTCCTCCTCGCCCAACTGCAGCCTGGCCAGACGAGCGACGTGCAGGACTTCCTCGCGGTCGATCACCGCGCGCATTCTACGTGGGACTGCCGCAGCGACCCCTCACGCGCGGATCGCGGACAGCGCTCGCCGGCGGCTGTGCGCCCCCGCAAGGCGAGGAACGCGAACGGCCGTCCCCGCGGCCCGGCGCGCCCGCAGGCGAGGCTCAGTCAGGCGGCTGCGCACCGTTGCCCGCGATCTCGGGCGGCGGCAGCGGCGGGGGTTGGGCCGGCTCATACAGCGAGGTGCGTTCGTCGCGCAGCGACTGCCACGAGCCGGCCAGCATCAGAACCGCGCCCGCGAGCGCCAGCCATGCTCCCGCGCATAGCGCCGTGGCGTGTTCGGGGCGCTCCAGCACCCGCACGAGCGCGGAGATCACGGCGATGATCCCGAACAGCGTGCTCCACACCGCGGCGGCGACCGGCAGCGCGATGCTGCGCTCGGTGATCGTGCTCAGCACCAGGGCCAGCGCGGCGGCGGCGGCGGCGATCAGCAGGACGACCGCGGGGCCGAACGTGTTCCAGGCGGTGAGCCTGCCGGCGGCGTTTTCATACCAAGGCAGCCACAGCGAGACGATCACGCAGATCGCGCCCGCCAGCGCGAGCAGCTCGCCCGCTCGTAGGCGCTTGAGGCTCACCGCCCCCTCCCTGCTTTCCCGGCGCCGCGCACCGGCCTCGCCTGCTGGGACATCGGCGACATCTATACCTGGATTCCCGCCTGAACGCGAGCGGCATCCAGGGTGTTGCGCAGCAGGCAGGCGATCGTCATCGGCCCGACGCCACCGGGGACCGGGGTGATCGCCGAGGCCACCTGCACGGCGGCGGCGAAGTCGACGTCCCCAACGAGCCCGCTCGAGTTGCCGGCCTGCTCGGGCGTCAGCCGGTTCATGCCGACGTCGATCACGACCGCGCCGGGCTTGACGAAATCTCCCTCGATCAGCCGCGCACGCCCGGCGGCGGCGATCAGGATGTCGGCCCGCGAGCACACCGCGCGCAGGTCGCGGGTGCGCGAGTGACACACCGTCACGGTCGCGTTGTGGGCGAGCAGCAGCTGTGCCATCGGCTTGCCGAACAGATTAGAGCGACCGACCACGACCGCCTCGGCGCCCTCCAGCGTCGCATCGACGCTGCTCAGCAGCTCGAGCACCCCCAGCGGCGTGCACGGGCGCAAACCGGGCAGCCCCAGCGCGAGCCGTCCCGCGTTGACCGGCGTGAGGCCGTCCACGTCCTTGCCGGGGTCGATCATGCCGGTCAGGGTCGGGCCGTCGAGATGCGCTGGCACGGGCAGCTGCAGCAGGATCCCACTCACCGCCGGGTCGGCGTTCAGATCGGACAGGGTCTGCGCGACATCCTCGAAGGGCGGGCCGGCTGGGAGGCGGTGGTCGAAGGGAGTCATGCCCGCCTGCGCGCAGGCGCGCTGCTTGGCGGCGACATACACGACCGAGCCGGGGTCCTCGCCCACCAGCACGGTCGCCAGGCCCGGCGTGCGTCCGGTCCGCTCGGTGAACGCGCGCACATCCTCGGCCACCTGCTCGCGCACGCGCGCGGCGATCGCCTTGCCGTCGATGATCGTGGCGGACATCGGGCGAACCCTAATCGCGTCTGCTGACCGGCGCGTACTCGGCCATCAGCTTGCGCTCCGAGCCGTCTGTGGCGAAGCGCACGACGATCACGCCGCCGGGCTCCACGCCCGTGACGACGCCCTCGCCGAAGGTGGCGTGCACGACGTCCTCGCCCATACGAAACGCCTTGCCGGCAGGAGCCTGCGGCGCCTGGGAGGCCGCCCAGCTCGCGGGGCCCCGCCCCATCCGGGCGCCCTGTCCGGCGCCCGCGCCCACGCCCACGGTGAGGGCCCCGGCGCTCAGCTGAAGCTCCTCCTCGCTGGCCGATCCCGGATGATCGGCGGTCAGCTCGGCGGGGATCTCGTCCAGGAAGCGGCTGCGCAGGCCGTACGTCGCCTGGCCGAACACCGAGCGCCGGCGGGCGTACGTCAGGTAGCACTCGCGCTTGGCGCGGGTGACGCCGACGTAGAACAACCGCCGCTCCTCCTCCAGGCCCCCCTCGTCCAGGGCGCGGGAGTGCGGGAACACGCCGTCCTCGCAGCCGGCGATGAACACGATCGGGTACTCCAGGCCCTTGGCGTTGTGCAGCGTCATCAGCGTCACGAGGCCCTCCTCGTCGCGGCGGGAGTCCGCGTCGGCGACGAGCGCCAGCTGCTGCAGGAACACGTCGAGGGTGTCCTGCGCCTCGCCGGCGCCCGCGTCGAACTCGCGCGCAACCTCGACCAGCTGATCAAGGTTTTCCAGGCGCCCCTGCGCCTCGATCGTCTTCTCCGCTCCCCCCAGCGCCTCGGCCTCCAGAGCCTGGGCGTAGCCGGTGCGCGAGAGCACCGCGTCCAGCAGGTCTCCGACCGGTATGCCCTGCCCGGCGAGCTCTGAGAGGTCGGACATCGTGGCCATGAACCGTGTCAGCGACTTGACCGCGGCGGCGCCGAGACCGGGAATCCGATCGGCCGCGGCTGCCGCCTCCCAGACAGACACGCCGACCGTCGCGGAGTGCGTGACGATCCGCGACAGCGAGGTGCGGCCGAGGCCACGCCGGGGCGAGTTGGCGACGCGCGTGAACGCGACCACGTCGAACGGGTTGGCCAGCCACGACAGGTAGGCGATCGCGTCCTTGATCTCGGCGCGCTCGTAGAACTTCGTCCCGCCGATCACCTGATATGCGATCTCGCGGCGCACGAGCGTGTCCTCGATCACGCGCGACATCGCGTTCGTGCGGTACAGCACGGCGACCTCCGCGCGCGCGGCGCCCTCGTCCACGAGCCGCTCGATCTCCCCCACGAGGAACCGTGCCTCGGCGTGCTCGTCCTCCAGCTCGCGCACATGGATCGGCTCGCCCTGCCCCAATTCGCTCCACAGGCGCTTGGCGATGCCGCCGCGGTTGTTGGCGATCACCGCGTTGGCGGCGGACAGGATCGTCTGCGTCGAGCGGTAGTTCTGCTCGAGCTTGACCACGCGCGCGTCGGGGAAGTCGTCCTGGAAGTCGAGGATGTTGCGGATGTCGGCGTGGCGGAACCCGTAGATCGACTGCGAGTCGTCCCCCACCACCGCAAGGTTGCGATGGCCCTCCAGGTGGACCCGCTCCCCGCGTGCGGGCGCCCGGCCCCCGCCGACGAGCAGCTGCAGCAGCCGGTACTGCACGGGGTTGGTGTCCTGATACTCGTCCACGAGCACGTGCCTGAACGCGCGCGCGTAGCGCGTGCGCACCTCCTCATACAGCTCCAGCACGTTGACCGCGCGGAACAGGAGGTCGTCGAAGTCCATCGCGTTCATGCGCAGCAGGTCGCGCTCGTAGCGCTCGTACACCCCAGCGATCATCTCCTCGAACTGCGACCCCACCGCCTGGCGACAGTCGGCGGCCGATTGCAGCCGGTTCTTAGCCGCCGAGATCTGGCTGTGGATCGCGGCAGGGGTGAAGCGCTTGGGGTCGATTCCCAGCTCGTCGGCGCAGCGGCGCGTCAGCCGCCGCGCGTCGGCCTGGTCGTAGATCGTGAACTGGCGGGTGTACCCGAGACGCTCTGCCTCGGAGCGCAGGATGCGCGCACAGGCGGCATGAAACGTCATCAGCCACATCCCGCGCGTGCCCCGGCCCAGCAATCGCTCGACGCGCTCGCGCATCTCCTGGGCGGCCTTGTTCGTGAACGTGATCGCCAGGATCTCGTTCGCCTGCGCCTGCCCGGTGTAGATCAGAAACGCGACCCTGTGGGTCAGCACGCGCGTCTTGCCGCTGCCCGCTCCCGCCAGGATCAGCAGCGGCCCCTCGCCGTGGGTCACGGCCTCGCGCTGGGGCTCGTTCAGCCCCTCCAGCAGGCGCTCGATCCGCACTTCGCCGTCAGGCGCGATCTGGCCTGGAGGACGCGGCGTATCGGCGTCGCGGGGCGCGGCGAGACGGCTGTCGAGCTCAGCTCGGGCGTGTTCGGGCATCGGGCCTCAGGATAGATGCGCGTTCGGCGGGCGCCACACGGCTCGGCGCCGTCCGCCCCGATCCTCTACCCC
>CABEDD010000186.1_pt1 | contig 14346 bp, 10 predicted proteins | sample 3132901 | NCBI WGS metagenome assembly CABEDD01 (sample SAMEA5534329, study PRJEB31848) | metagenome | biome: tundra; feature: field; material: soil | place: USA | collected 2013-05 | depth 0.15 m
TTGCTCAGCCTGCCCTTCGCCTTGCCGCTGATCGATCCGCCGTGGCCGTAGATGGTGAACCGTGCGCTCACGGCCGGTTCGCCGTCATAGACGAAGTGCACCCGCACCTTGCCGGGGACGGTCCCGGTGGCGGGTCCTTCGTCGATGATTTCGGAGCCGTCGCTGGTGACGAAGCGCAGATGGCCTTCGTCGCGGACGTTCAGCACGCGCGCGGCGACGGCGACGCCCGTGAACGTCGTGGCGATGGCGATGGCTATGGCGATGAGCGGGGCACGCATAAGTCTCACGGTAGTCCTTCTGGCGGAATCGATCGTCGGTTGCTGAGCCGCTTGGCCTTCCGCCAGGCGCGCATCAGCGCGAGCGTGGGGTGGATCAGGGGCGCGAGCTGTGCCTGCAGGCGCTTGACGATCGGCGCCGCCAGCTCGCTCCTGGCGCCCGGAACGGACGTGTAGTAGGCCACGACACCGACGAGCGTCATCGCGTGGTGTGGGCCGTCCCGAAGCGCGCGCGCCTGCCTCGCCGCTCGCTCGGCCGCCCCGGTGAGCGCCTGGGAGAGCTCGTCGCGGTCCTTGTAGAAGCCGATGTAGCCGAGCCCGTCCGTCCCGCCAAGCCCGGCCCTCCCGTCGAGCCCACCTGTCTCGCCGAGCCGTGTGTCGTGGTCGTGGTCGATGAGGCCGTCGAGCAGCGTGAGCAGCACGCAGGTGGAGAGGTAGGCGGCCTCGATCTCGACCGCCTCCTCGGGCGTCGTGCCTAGATCGGCCGCCGCGGCGATCACGGCATGCAGTGCAAGCACGGAGGATGCCGCTCCGGCAAGCAGCTCGCGCCAGTGCAGGTCCGTGCCCTGCGCCTCACGCCGAGCCCATCCCTCGACTTGCGCCGTTCCGAGCTGCGAAGCGGCATGCATCCGAGTCTGCGCCTGCGCCCCGCGCGCCGCGGTGCGCTGGGCGACCGCGGCGATCGCGCCGGCAGCGGGGAGTCGCTTGAGTGCGGCAGCGACGGCGCTCGACAGCGCCTCCAAGTAGCCGCCGTCCTGTAGGCGTTGGTCTTCGCGCCGGCCATCGCCGCTGTTCTTCGAGTGCGGATCCTCGCGGTCGTTGCGACTCGTCCGACCGCCTTCCGTACCCACGCCGAGCGCATCCGTGTACGCCTCGAACAAGCGCTCACCCTCGCCCAGCGGATCGTCCGAGGGTCGCTCGGTGAGCCCGTCGAGGTAGTCGAACAGCAGCTCCAGCGCTACGATCGCCTCCACCGCGTCGCGCCGGTGCGCCCGCGGGGCGAGCGTCGCGAGCATCGCCGCGGCCTCCGCGTGGAAGCTCTCGCTGCGCAGCTTCTCGAGCGCCAGCGCGCGCAGCTCCGGATCTTCGATTGCTCGCGCGCGCGACTCCCAGCGGCGCAGCTCGCCGCGCACCACGGGCGCGACCGTGCTCCAGTAGCGGGCGTTGGCCACCAGGAGCGCCAGGCCCGCGCGGGCCACGAACCGCCGATCGCCAAGGGTGGAGGACGGCAGCTCGGCGTCTTCAGAAGCGCCGCTCGCGGGCGCCGCCGGTCCCAGCCGGCGGAAGGTTCGCTTCGACGTTGCCCCAACTCCCATCAGTCGCTCTCCAACGCGAGCCCCGGCGATACGCGCGAGGCCAGCCAACCGGGGATCGCCGTGATCAAAAGGGCGGCTGCGATGACGAGGACGAACACCTCGAGCGGGCGCGCGCCGGTGACGATGCTCGCCAGGGGAAAGCCCGTGACGTGGCGCAGGTAGCCGTCGATGACGACCTCGCCGTAGATTCCCGCGACAGCGCCGGTCAAACAGCCCGCGCCGAGCATCAGCGTGGCTTCCAGCAGCAGGATGCGTCGCAGCCGTGAGGGCCTGGCGCCGGAGAGGCGCAGTCCGGCCAGCCACGCGCGCCGCTGCCAGACGCTCGACGCGAGCGCCGCGGCCATCGCCGAAATCGCGGCCAGCAGCAGCAGCGTCGATATCGCCTGGAGCTGGCCGAGCCCTTCGCTGGTGAGGGCGTCGATGCTCGATTCCCGCGTGGCGGCGGTGGCGACTTCCAGGCCGCTGGCAGACCCGAGGGCGCGCGCGATCCGATCGCGCGCGAGCGCGGTGTTCGCGCCGGGGCGCAGATCGACGCCGAGCGCTGTGGGCGCGCTGCTCGCCCACAGGCGGCTGTAGTCGGCGGTGCTCATGAAGATCACGCCCGGGGGCCAGGCGAGGTTGGTCGTCGTGGCGGCGATCCTGAGCTTGACATTCCCGGTGGGGGTCGGCAGCGTGAGCGTGCCCCCGACACCGACGTGGTGTTCTTCTGCGATCTGCTGGGAGAGGGCGATCCAGCCGCCTTCGCTCAGGCGCGCGAGCGCGGTGGGAGCGTTCCCCTGCAGGATCTCGCTCCCGAGCACCTGCCGGCTGGCGCCGGGCGGGCGCGCGATCACCCACACACGCCGGTTGCCGAGCACCTCAAAGCCGCCCTGAAAGACCCGCACGCTCACGACGGCCGGGACCCGGGCGATGCGCGCCGCGTCCCGGCCGGGCGAGAATTCATCAACCGCCTGGTTGTCGTGAGGGTTGGTGACCCAGACGTCGGCGGCGGCGACGTAGCTGTGGGCGAAGGAGTGAATGCCGCGCAGCAGGTTGTCGCGCGAGCCGCCCAGCGCGACGGACCCGAACAGGGCGACCGCGCCGGTCGCGGCGAGCGCGAGCGAGCGCAGCGTCGTCGTGCGCAAGGACGTAAGCGCCACAGGCAGGATGATGAGCTTTTCGTATCTCTCGGCTAGGACCCGGCCGAGCGTCAGCACGCCGGCAAAGACGAGCGGGACCGCGAGCACGGTCCCGAGCGCGAGCAGGGCCGTCGCGGCGATCGCGGTGGAGGGAGCCAGCGCGTACAGCAGGCCGGCCCCCGCGAGCAGGGTCACGGCGCCGGCGAACAACCGCCGCTGCGCGGCGCGGCCGAGGGTGTCGCCCGCCACGCCCTCCTGCTCATAGACGGCGTCACGCGCGCGCCCACGGCGCAGGTCTGCCAGCACGAGCGCCGAGGCCAGGCACGTGGCCAGGACGCCGCCACCGAAGGCCAGCAGCACCGGGCGCAAGCCGACGACGGTGTTCGAGCCGAGCGTGAACGCCTCGGCGAGATAGGCCGAGGACTGGTGGAACACCCCCACCGAGAGCACGTATCCGCCGGCGAGCCCCACGAGCGAGGCGGCGACCCCCAGGCACAGGGCCTGAAACAGGACCATCTGCACGATCCCCGCGCGCCTGGCGCCGGCCAGGCGCAGGTCGGCGATCGCCTGACGGCGCTCGGGCACCGTCAGGAGCATCGCGTTGAACGCGAACAGGAAGCCGAGCAGCGCGCCGATCGCCGCGAACAGCCCGCTCGCCAGCGCGCTCGGTCCCAGCGCCTGCTTCAGCAGCGTGACGTCCTGATCGGCCGGCGCGACTTGCAGCCGCCCGCCCGCGATCCCGTCGAGCTCCGAGCGCACCTTCGCTTCCGCTCCGGGCTGGGCCTGCACGAAGATGCGCGTGATGGCGCCGGGAAGGTGAGAGAGCTGCTGCATGCGCTCCAGCGGCATCACCGCCACCAGCGCGCGCGAGAGCGCGCCGACGGCTTCGTGGCCGAGCACGGCCGAGACCCGCAGCGTGGTGGCTCGGCCACGCATCTGCAGCGTCACATAGCCGGCCCCGCCGGAGCGGCCCCGAGCCTTGATGTCCAGGGCTTGCGCGCTGGCCTGACTGAGGCCGATGGTGCCCGGGGTGAGCGCCGCGAGCGGGAGCGTTTCGCCGAGGCCGTCGAGCACCGCGAGGCTCGTGTCGGTGCCGGCGAGATCGATCGTGGTGTGCCGTCCGCTTGGAGCGCGCAGGGTCGCTGTCTGTTCCAGCAGCGGGGCGGCCTGCTTGACCCCTGGGAGGCGCTCCACGCTCGCGAGGAGGTGTTCTTCGAAGCCGTCGCCGCCGCGCGCGCGCAGCTGCAGGCTCGCCGGGCCCGTGACTGCGTGGATCACTTCGCCGCTTGCGCCCGCGATGCTCGACTCGGCGACGGTGGCCGCGAACACGAGCGCCACGGCGATCGCGATCCCGATGGCGGCGAACAGCTCCTGGGCCGCGTGTACGCGCAGCCGCCGGCGGTAGAGGTAGAGCAGCGTGTAGGGCCGCATCAGGGTACGGGTCTGCGGGGGCTTCGAGCGCGACATGACGGCCTACGCTGTCGAGATTCCCGGAGCGTAGATCGGCGGCGCGGGCTGCGCGCCCTCGGCGCTGTGTCTATGCAGTTCGCCGTCGCGCAGCGTGAAGCTGTGATCGGCCAGCTGCGCGGCCTCGGTGTCATGCGTGACGAGCAGCACGCCGGCGCCACGTTCGTGGGCGATCTCACAAAGCAGCGCGACGATCTCGCGGCTGCGGGCGCTGTCGAGGTTCCCCGTCGGCTCGTCGGCGAGGATCAGCTGCGGGTCGCCCGCCAGCGCGCGCGCGATCGCCACGCGCTGGCGCTCGCCCCCGGAGAGCTGCTCGGGGGTGCGGTCGATGCGGTCGGAGAGCCCGAGGCGCTGTAGCCAGTGGAGCGCTCGAGCCTCACGCTCGCGCCGCCCGACACGGGCGAGCAGCAGCTTGATCGACGCGTTCTCCAGGGCTGAGACGCGGGGCATCAGACCTGGGCTCTGATAGATGAAGCCGACGTCGCGCTGCAGGTAGTCCGACGCCTGCGTCTCCGAGAACGCGGACAGATCCGCTCCGTTGAAGCGGATCGTGCCCCGATCGGGGAGCAGCAGCGTGGCCGCGAGCTTCAAGAGCGTGGTCTTGCCCGATCCGCTGGGGCCGTGCAGGGCGACCATCTCGCCCGCGCGGACCGTCAGGTTCACGCCCTCGACGGCGTGAACCTCCTCGCCCGCGCCGCGATAATGCTTGAAGACACGTTCGAGCTCTAGCAACCCCTGCTCCCTTCCCTTCCCTTCCCGTCCCGGGGAGTTGTGTTATGCGCTCGCCTGCCGGCGCAGGCTGAGATCCGCGACCTGTGCGAGCTCGCGCTTGCGGCTGCCGCACAGTTCGCCGTCGCCGATCGTCAGCGACTGGTCGGCCCCGGCGAGCCCGGTCAGGTCGCCGACGGTCATCAGCACCGCGATGCCCTCGTCGGCGAGCGAGCGCAGCAGCAAGAGGACGCCGTCGCGCTCGTGCAGATCGACGCCGGCGACGGGCTCGTCGATGATCAGCAGCCGCGGCTCAAGCGCCAGCGCGTGGGCGACCGCGAGACGAGTGCGCTCGGCGCTGTCGAGCTCGGAGAGGCGTCGTGTGGCCAGGCTCTCGCCGCCGGCGCGCTCCAGTGCCTCGCGGGCGCGGGCGCGCGCCTGTGCGGGCGCTGTGCCGTTGACGAGCAGGCCGAGCACGACCTCCTCGATCGCCCACCGCCCGCCGGCGGTGCGAAACGACTTCTGGCAGTAGCCGAGCTCGCGGCCGAGGATCTTCTCGCCATGCTCGGCCAGGTCGCGCCCGTCGAAGCGGACGGTGCCGGAGTCGGGGGCGTCGATCCCCGCCGCGAGGCGCAAGAGTGTCGTGCGCCCCGAACCGCGCAACCCCCAGACGGCGACCAGTTCGCCCGCGTCGATGCTCAGCGACGCGTCCTGCAGCACCACGCGCCCACCATGGACGGAGCGCTTGCAGACGTTACTGAGCTCCAGCAGGCTCATTGACCGGATCCCCGCCCGCCTACCCGCTGGAGCGGCCACGCACCCATCCGGGCGTCTGGGAGCGCGCCGGATGCGGTGTCCGGCAGCCCGTGCGCCTGCGCGCTCGCGAACGCCTCGATCTGGCTGCGCGCGTAGCGAGCCCACTGGATCTTGGCGGCGAGCGCGAGGTACTTTTCCTCGGCCATCAGCCGGGCCTCCAGTTGCAGGGCGCTTGAGGGAGGGCTCCCCTGCTCGCGGGCGAGCCGGATGCTGGAGGTCTCGCTCAGGCAGGCCTGTTCGAAGCGCTCGATCGCGACGAGCGCCGAAGCGGGGGGGAGCACCCCCACCTGGTGCGCGAACACGCCGGGAGCGTTGGTGCCGCGCGGTGAGTAGGCGAGGAGCCACTGCTCGTAGTCACGCAGGCCCTTGGCTGTCGGCTGGTAGCGGGCTCTTGGCTGAGCTCGCGCGTCGGGACCCTCTTCGTCGCAAGGGAGCCGTTCGATCATGCTCCGCTGCTGCAGTGCTTTGAGCGCTCCGTTGATCTGTGAATGCGAGCTGAGCTCGATCGCGCCCGCGTAGGCGCTGTCGAAGCGCTGGAAGAGGTCGTAGGCGTGACCGCGACGCTCGATCAGCAGGCCCAGCACCGCCCAGTGTATGGGCGAGCGCATCGGCAAGACACTCCCGTCGTTGATCTCCCGAGTTCCCATCTCCGTCTACAGCTTACCCCAGACGGGGGGCGAGATTAGTCTGATTCAGACTGGTCTTAATCAAACCGGCTGAATCAGCTTACGCAACGGTCAAATGCGCGCCATGATGAGAGCAGGAAGAGTTGGAGAGAGAGCTATCCCTGTCCTCGCCGGGTCGGCGAGTGTGGGGAACGGGAGGAGGGAGGAGTAGAGGAATGCGAGAGCACCGCCGCAAGCAGGCCCCGCGAGCGCCACGAGACGCTCGAGCTGGCGTCGTTTCATGCAGCGATCGTCAACTGCAGCGCTTCGCGCTCACGCTGGTCGTCAACGTCGCTGGGCTCTGGCGAGAGCATGAGCGCAAGCGCGTCGAGGACGTTCTCCCGCGCTTCCTTGCGCGTGCGGCCCTGGCTGAGGACGCCAGGCACCTCGGGGATCGAAACGACGATCCAGCCGTCCTCCCCAGGCTCGTAGACGATCGTCAGATTCAGCGTGTCGTTCATGCCCCAAGCGTAGCGCACGCGCACGCCGTCCCCCCGCGCGACCCCAGCCTCAGCGAACCGGACAGATATCGCATCCCCACCCCCACCAAGGAGACAAGGTGAGAACCACAGGGCATCACGCGAAGTCCGCTTCCACGTCGAAGACCGGTCTCTTCGCGACGCTCCGTGGTCTGCTCTCTGCCGAAGGGACTGGTGCGTCGTCGCGTCGGTTGATCCTGTCGGTTCTTGCCACAACCCTTGGCGCCCTCGCCTTCACCGCCGCTCCGGCCCTCGCCGCGGCTCCGGAAGCCCCCTCCGCCGTCACCGTGGAATCGATCACGGCGACTACGGCGAATCTGCGTGGTGTGCTGAACCCTGGCACGTTGGCCGAACCCCCGCAAGAAGGCACGTACGAATTCATCTATAACGAAACTGTCGCGGGGAAGGGTTGTAAAGAAGGCTTCAAGTCCAAGCGTGGTCTCTCGTTTGGGAACTCGGGTGAAGAAGTCTTTGAAGGGTCGTTTGGGATCCCGGTCTCCTCGACGGCACCGCCGTTTGTGCCGGGCCTGACGGGTCTTGCGCCGGGCACGCAGTACAGCGTCTGCCTATTGGCGCGGAACCTGAAGGGCGAAGAAGGCGTGGGGGCAGAAAACACATTCAGGACCGCTGAAGAACCGGAAAAGAAGCCCGCAGAACCGATTACTGCTAAGACCGCGACGCTAAATGGGGTCCTCAACCCCCACAACGAATTCGAAGCCGGCACATACGAATTCCTCTACAAGCAGTCCGCCACCGAATGCCAGCTCGATGAAGCCGAACGCAATAAGGGGCTTTCCCAGAGTGCCACGCCCGCAGAGCTCTCGACGGCGGAATCTCCGCAGCCCGTCTCGGCCGAAGTCACGGAATTGCAGCCTGGCGGCACGTACAGCTTCTGCCTGCTGGAGCGTGACGCTTCCGGACAGCAGGCTGCCATCAACACGCCGGAAACGTTCACGACCCCGATCGCCGCGCCCGCGATCGGCGAAGAGCAGGTCACGCACGTCACCGAAACCGGCGCGACGCTGCAGGCGCAAATCGACCCTGACGGCGCTGAAACGACCTACCACTTCGAATACGACACGACCCCCTACACCACGAGCGCGCCCCACGGCACGAGTATCACCAAGGAAGGCGTGAACACCGAGGTCAACATCGGCGCCGGCACGAGCCCGGTGCCCGTCGAAGTGCAGCTGAACGGTCTCACGCCCGGCGTCACCTACTACTATCGGGTGCTCGCCTACAACGCCCAGAGCCCCACCGGCACCCCCGGGCCCGACAAAACCCTCACCACCTGGGAAACGCCCACCACCGCGGAAACCTGCTCCAACGCGAAACTCCGCACCGAACAGCCCTTCGGGCTGCTGCTCCCGGACTGCCGCGCGTATGAGCAGGTCTCGCCGCTGGACAAGAACGACAACGACATTATGCTCCCCGGCGCCGGTGGGGAAGGGGAAGATATGGCTCGCGCTTCGGTGTCCGGCGAAGCGATCACCTATGACTCGTTTGGCAGCTTTGCCGATCCGGCGGGCGCGCGGTTCCTGGGCCGGTACGTATCCCGTCGCGGCGCCGGTGGCTGGTCGACGCAGAACATCACACCGCCGTACTCGTCTCAACACACCAGCACCGAAGCGCCGTACGAGTCGCTGGTCTTCACGCCGGACCTTTCGATGGGGGTTGTGGGAGACCGTGTCGCGGGGTGCGAAAACCTCTACCTAGCCGATATCGCCAGCAGCTCCTACCAGGTGATGATGGAATGCGGCAACGAACCCTGGGTTGACGGTGCCTCTACGGATCTCCGCCACATCGTCTTCACACCAGTAAATGGAGGGTCGTTGTATGAGTGGGTGGGTGGCCAGCTGAGCGAAGTCGATGTCGCCAACGACGGTTCGAGGATTCGCGCTCATGCCGGAGGCTTCGGCGGAAGAAGCGGCGGCACAGTCTTCATGAGGGCCGACGAGTGGCACGCGGTCTCCGATGATGGTTTGCGGGTCTTTTTCACGGACGTGGAAGATGGTACAGCTGACTATGGGCAGCTGTATGTGCGTGAGAACCCCGAACAGCCCCAGAGCGCACTCGGTTTGCAAGGCGAATGCACCGAATCCGGCAAGGCGTGTACCGTGGAGGTCTCCGCGTCGCAGCGCACGACCGCCGATTCCCATGGGCCTCAGGACGCGGAATACCTGGGGGCGAGCGTGGATGGCTCAAAGGTGTTCTTCGACAGCCGCGCGGAGCTGACCAACAACGCGAACACGGGCGGCGCGGATAACGCCGCGAACCTCTACGAGTACGATCTCAAGAGCGGTGTGCTGACCGATCTCACGCTCGACGCGGGTGAACCCGAAGGCGCCGCCGTGCTCGGCATGGTAACGGCCGCGCAAGACGGCTCTTATGTCTATTATGTAGCCGATGGGGTCCTCGCACCCGGCGCCGCTCCCGGGAATTGTGCGGCTCACCCCACTGAATCACCTCCTGGGGCGACGTGCAATCTCTATGTGCAGCACTACAACGGCACGGAATGGACGCCGCCGGCGTTCATCGCCACACTCGCCGGTGGCGATGCCGAAGACTGGATGAAGGGCGGGCTGATCGACGGGGAAGGAGTTGGTGGGCCGGCGAACAATATCGCTCGGATCACGCCGGATGGCACACACCTCGCGTTCCTATCGAACAAGAGACTGACGGGCTATGACAACCAACCTGCGGAACCAGCGGACTGCGAATCCGAATCCTATGGAGGAGGCTCCATACCTTGCAGTGAGGTCTTCTCCTTCGATGCCACACAGCCTGTATCTCCTGAGAATCCCGTCTGCGTGTCGTGCAACCCGAGTGGCGCGCGGCCGGTCGGACCATCGCGCCTCTCCGAAATAGAAAATCAGGCCACGCCCTTCTACTACACGTCGCGTAATTTCTCTGAAGATGGCAGTCGCCTGTTCTTCGACAGTCGCGATGCGTTGGTGTCGCGTGCCAGCAACGGCCGCCAGAATGTCTATGAGTATCAGGGCGGCCATGTCTATCTGATCTCCGATGGGGCGGGCAACTTCGACTCGTCTTTCCTGGATGCCAGTCCCAGCGGCGACGATGTGTTCATCGGGACCGAGGATCAGTTGCTCCCGCAGGACACGGATTTTCGTATCGATGTCTACGACGCGAGGGTTGGTGGTGGCTTCCCGGTGTCCGCCTCTCCGCCCGCGTGTGATAACGGCGATTCTTGTAAGCCGCCTGTCTCGCCGCAGCCCGGGGTGTTCGGTGCGCCCGCGAGCGCGACCTTCTCCGGCGCCGGCAACCTCACCCCAACCCCGCCTCCGCCACCGAAACCCAAAACGGCCGCCCAGATCAGGGCCGAAAAGCTCACTAAAGCGCTGAAAGCCTGCAAGAAAGACAAGAAGAAGTCCAAGCGCAAGAGCTGTGAAAAGCAGGCACGCAAGAAATACGGCGCCTCGAAAGCGAAGAATGCCGGCAACGAGCGGAGGGCAAAGTGATGAGCGTCAACCGACTTCTCCCTGCTGTGAACCGGGCGCCACAGCCCACAGCGGCAACAGCGCTCCGCTCACCACACGCGAGTCGCGTAGCAGGGATCACCGCCTCCCTCATGATTCTCACCTCGCTCCTGGCGATCCTCGCCTTCGCCAGTCCCGCGATGGCCGCCTTCGGGCTGCAGAGCTTCGAAGTCTCGGCGACCAACCCCACGACCGAACCCGACCAGATCGGCTCCCCCGATGTCCAGGCCGGCTCGCACCCGGATCTGACGACCAGCTTCGTCTTGAACCCACTCGTAGGAAGTGGGTTCCCGCTGGTCACGGAAGGCAGCCTCAAGGATGTCCGGGTCGAACTGCCGCCGGGCTTCGTCGGAAACCCCGAAGCGACGCCGAGGTGCACCTATTATGAATTCGTACATGGTGAAAAAGCTCACCCTTGTCCGGATAATACGGTGGTTGGTGTGGAGAACGGGTACGTCGTAGCAGAAGGCGGAACTGTAGAAGAAAGTATTCGTACCGTCTCCGCCTCTGTCTACAACATGGAACCCTCGCCGGGCGTCGCGGCCGAGTTTGGCTTCAGGTTCGATGAAATCGTCCCGGTACTCTTGGATGTGTCGGTGCGCACCGGCGGTGACTATGGGTTGACGGTCAAGGTCCCCAACATCTCCGAGGCCGCCGCGGTCTATGGAAGCACGGTGACGGTCTGGGGGGTGCCCGCCGAACCGATCCACGACCCGCTCCGCGGGAAATGCCTGGCCAAGGACGAACGCGAAGGACTTTACACGACGTATGAATCGAGGGGTCAAAGCTGTCCTGCCAACGTGGCGGTGAAGCCGTTCTTGACCAATCCGACGTCGTGTGGGGTGCCGCGGACGGCGACGTTGAGCGTCGACTCGTGGGAGGAACCGGGGAACTTCGTATCGCTGCCCTCAGCCTTGCCGCCGTTGTCGGGCTGTGAAAAGCTCGATTTCAGCCCGTCGCTCACTGTGACACCGGATGGCACGGCCGGGAGCACCCCGACGGGGCTGAACGTCCATCTGCACGTACCCCAGGAAGCGACCGTGAACCCGACGGGGCTCGTGGAGGCCGACGTGAAGGACACGAAGGTCACGCTCCCCGCGGGGGTGCAGCTCAGCCCGTCTGCGGCGGATGGCCTGCTGGCGTGCTCGCAGGCGCAGATCGGCCTGGAAAACGCGAACAAGCCGACGTGTCCGGAAGCGTCGAAGGTCGCGACGGTGAAGATCAAGACGCCGTTGTTGCCCGATCCGCTCGAAGGAGAGGTGTATCTCGCGGCGCCGCAGAACTTCGCGGGGCCGCTGGAAAACCCGTTCGGCTCGCTGATCGCGCTGTACCTGGTGGCTGAAGACCCGACGGCGGGCGTGCTCGTGAAGCTAGCGGGGCAGACCACCCCTGACCCGGTCACGGGCCAGCTCGTCACGACGTTTGAAAACACCCCGCAGCTGCCGTTCAGCGACCTGGAACTGCACTTCTTCGGTACCGCGCGCGCCCCGCTCAGCACCCCGGCATTGTGCGGGGCGTATACGACGCAAACGTCGTTCACGCCGTGGTCGGGTACGCCGGCGGTGAGCCCGTCCTCGACGTTCCAGATCACCTCGGGTCCGGGTGGCGCGCCGTGCTCTAACCCGCTGCCATTCTCCCCAGCCCTTGCGTCGGGCACGACGAACATCAACGCCGGATCGTTCAGCCCGCTGACGACGACGCTCTCCCGTGAAGATGGAAACCAGAACATCTCCTCCGTCCAGCTGCACTACCCGCCGGGCCTCACCGGCATCCTCGCGGGCGTCCCGCTTTGCCCCGAAGCGCAGGCGAACGCCGACACCTGCGGCCCGGAATCGCAGATCGGCGAAACGATCGTAAGCGTCGGCCTGGGCAACGACCCGTTCAGCGTGACGGGCGGCAAGGTCTACCTGACCGAAAAATACGAGGGAGCCCCCTTCGGCCTCTCGATCGTCAACCCCGCCAAGGCCGGCCCGTTCGACCTCCAGGAAGGCCGACCGGTCATCGTCCGCGCCAAGATCGAAGTCAACCCCATAACCGCCGCCCTCACGGTCACGACGGGGAGCATCCCGTCGATCATCGAAGGAATCCCGTTGCAGATCAAGCACGTAAACGTCCTCATCAACCGCCCCGGCTTCACCCTCAACCCGACGAGCTGTGAACCGATGTCCCTCACCGGCACAGTCGCAGCCTGGGAAGGCGCAAGCTTCCCCGTCTCCGACCCCTTCCAGGTAGCGAACTGCCAGAATCTCGGTTTCCACCCCGACTTCACGGCTAGCACCCAGGGCAACGGCACGACGAAAGGTCATGGTGCTTCGCTTGACGTGAAGATCGGCTATCCCACGCCGTTTACCAGCTACGCAAATATCTCTAAAGTGGATACTTCGTTGCCGCTGGCGCTGTCCTCCCGCTTGACGACGTTGCAGAAAGCGTGCACGGAAACGCAGTTCGCGGCCAACCCAGCCGGCTGTCCGCCGGCGTCGAATGTCGGCACGGCCAAGGCTGTGACCCCGATCCTGCCCGTGCCGTTGGAAGGCCCCGCCTACCTGGTATCTCACGGTAGCCGGGCCTTCCCCGACCTGGACGTCATCCTCCAGGGCGAGGGCGTCACGATCGACCTGACGGGCAACACCGACATCAAAGGCGGGATCACCTACAGCAAATTCGAAACGGTCCCTGACGACCCGGTATCTTCATTCGAACTGAACCTCCCGGAGAAGGAAAACTCGCTCCTCGGCGCCGTCAAGAATCTGTGCGACACGAACCTGGAGATGCCCACGGAAATGACGGGGCAGAATGGGGCTTTCTTCAAGCAATCGAATCGTATTACGGTTGAAGGTTGCTCTAAAACCCTGTCTATCGTCTCCTCCAAAATCAACAAGAAAACCCTGAAGCTGTCCGTGTACGCCCCCGGCGCGGGCAAGGTGACCACCAGCGGGAAGGGCGTCTTGGGCGGCATGAAAACCTACAGCGGCCAGGAAGCTCTGACGTTTACGCTCAAACAGAAGAAGGCCGGCAAGCTCAAGACGAAGATCAAGTTGAGCTTCACGCCGGCCAAGGGGAAGAGGCAGACCAAGTCCCTCTCGGTGAAGTTCAAGAAGTAGGTTCTCGGTGCTCGGGTGCGTCCCGACCGCGCCGTCTTGAGCCCCCAGCCAGTCGTTTTCGCGCCAAGTTTTCGGCGTGTGGCCCCTGTTTTGCGGGGGATCGGGGCCACGTGCAGGTCACGATCGAGCGTGCCGTCCCAAGCTCCGTCTACTCTGGTTTGCCTGTCGGTTCGGACCCAGCTGAGCCGACGCGCTTTGCTAACCAGGAGAGGCCCCAATGCCGCGACTCAGCTACTTCTACGGGATCGTCGTCAGCATGTACAGCAGCGACCATCCGCCACCGCACTTCCATGCTCGTTATGGCGAGTATGAGGCGAAGATTGACATCGGTACCGGCGAACCCCAGGCGGGCGAGGTTCCGGTGCGGGCTTTGCGGCTCATCCGTGAGTGGGCTGAGCTACACCGGGCCGAGCTTTTGGCCGACTGGGAGCTTGCCCAGGCGCGTAAGGAACTCGCTAAGATTGATCCGTTGCCATGACCGATTCTCGTGTTCTTCCCCGTGTCACCGCCGTCGAGCCCCTGGAGGGGTTTGTGCTACGGCTCAACTTCACCGACGGCCTCCTCCGGGATGTCGACCTCTCAGGCGATCTCTGGGGGCCGATGGCCGAACCGCTGCAAGACCCCGACTACTTCGCTCGGGTCCGAGTCGATCTCGAGCTGGGCACGGTCGTCTGGCCGAACGGCTACGACCTCGACCCGGACGTGCTGCATGGGGATTTCGAGGCCGTCCAGCCGCAAGCGGCGCACGCGTCGCACCCGGCCTGAGGCCTCTTGTCGCATGGTGGCCGCGGCGATGACCCGGGCGGCGGAAGACTGGCCGACGATCCTCGAGAACTGGAAATCACGATGAGCACAACCCCACAGCCGATCGGCCCCGCGACCCGGAAGGTGCTCGCGAGCATCG
>CABEDD010000188.1_pt1 | contig 14236 bp, 9 predicted proteins | sample 3132901 | NCBI WGS metagenome assembly CABEDD01 (sample SAMEA5534329, study PRJEB31848) | metagenome | biome: tundra; feature: field; material: soil | place: USA | collected 2013-05 | depth 0.15 m
GAGTCGCTGTACGCGCTCGCCGACTGCCTGGTGCTGCCTACGCTGCACGAGGGCTTCGGGCTGCCGGTGCTCGAGGCGATGGCGCGGTCGGTCCCGGTCGTCTGCTCGGACATTCCCGCCCTACGCGAGGTGGCCGGCGAGGCGGCGCTGTATCTCGATCCGCACGCTCCCGCGCGGATCGCTGCAAGGATCTCCGAACTGCTCGCCGACGCCGGGCTGGCGGGGCGGCTGCGCGAGCTGGGGCGCGCCCGGGCAGCCGGCTTCAGCTGGTCGGCCGCGGCGGAGGGGACGCTCGCGAGCTACCGGAGGGCCCTGGCGCGCCGCGTCAAGTAGTGGGGGCGGCCGGCCTATCGCGCCGGAGCAGCGCGTGCACCAGCTCGGGAGGAAACGCCCTCATCGCCAGCAACAACAGCACGTACACGAGCGAGCCGATCGCCCACAGGGCGATGCTCGACAGCGGGACGAGCAGGGCGAGCGCCTCAGCCGCTGCGGCCGCGAGCAGCACCTTCGGCAGCAGCGCGAGCGACGGTCTCATCCCCGCACGACTGCGTGACAGCGACACCCAGTAGGCGGCGGCCAGCACGAACTCGGTCGCGGCGGTGGCGATCGCGGCCCCCTGGGCGGCCAACCGCGGCACCAGCACCAGCGACAGGACGATCGACACCGCCAGCGCAAACCCGTTGGACTGCAGCAGCCGCTTGTGCTCGCGCAACGAGAGCAGCGCATAGCTCCACGTCGCCAGGAGGAAGGTCGCGACGAGCGTGATCGCCTGCACGCGCAGCACGGGCACGGCGGGCCTGTAGGCGTGCCCGCCGATCACCAGGATCACGAACGGGGCCGCGATCACCAGGCTGAGGGCGAGGTAGACCCCGACGATCATCGCCGTGTCCCCAACCCGGGCGGAGCCGTAGCGCAAGCGCTCGTGGTCGTCGCGCCCGGCACGGGCGAAGATCGGGAAGGCCGAGCTGGCGATCAAGAACGCGAACCCCGAGATCACTTCCACGATCTTGAACGACGTGGAGTAGTAGCCCGTCTGGGCGGCGCTGGAGCCGAGCGACACGACGATCAGCGCGATCCGGAAGTACAGGATCCCGACCGTCGCCGCGGCCGCGTAGGGCAGCGAATCGCGCAACATGCGCCGCCACTCGCCGATGTCGAAGCGAGGCCTGACGACGTGAGCGCGCAGGCCGATGAGCGTCGCCACCAGGATCGCCAGCGAAGACAGCGCGCTGATGTAGAAGAACGGCAGCAGCCGCGCGCCGACCGCCACGAGCAGGATCGTGCCGCCGAAGATGACGATTGTGTTAACCATTTCGAAGGCCGAGTAGAGCCCCCACCGCAGCGACGCGGTGAGCACCAACGCGAGCGTCTGCTGGGCGTTGAGGAGGATCAGGCCGACGCCGACGAGGAGCATGCCGGCGAGCACCACCCGCGGATATCCCGCCACCGCCATCAGCACGAAGGCGATCGCCAGACCGACCAGCGTGAGCAGGGTCCGCAGCGCCAGCAGGTTCCCCAGCAGCCGGCGCCGATCCGCGGCTCCGGCAAGCGCATATTCACGGGTGCCGACGCCACTGAGGCCGAACTCGGTGATGCCGGCGACGATCATCACGATCGAGGAGGCGGTCACGAAGCGACCGAAGTCGCCGACGCCCAGATGGCGGGTCATCAGCGGGACGATCGCGGTGATCAGCAGCGTGTTGACCACGAACGCCACGGCGCGGATGGCGCCGCCGCGAATCGCCTTGGCTCCGGCCTCCGGCCGATCGAGTGGATCCAATGACGGGCTGGCGCCGACCGCCTCGACCCCCATGCTCACTGCCCTCGCTCGATCGCTGAGGGACGCGGCGGCTCGCTCGCCGCGTGCCTATCGCCCTCGTCTAGGCCCAAGTACAGATACTTGGCCACGTAGAACTGCACCATGCTCGCATACAGAGCCTGGGAGAACGCCAGGCGGAGATTCACACGCGGGCCGGCATACGGGCTTGCGCGCGCCAGCGCCACCACCAGCACCATCGGGAAGTAGGGAAGGACGAGCAGCGGCGAGAAGCGATTCAACAGCCGCCTCCTGCGCGGCCATATCACCGGCCCGTCCCAGTTGAAGCTCGGCAGATCGGCGAGATCGCCGAGGAACTCACGAGCGTTTATGCGTGCCCATCGACGCTGCTTTTTGAGCATCGTCCGCAGCGCGTAATTGTTGTAAAGCGGGCGATGCTCGAGCACCAGCGACAAGCGCCGCACAGGTGGGTCGACCCGCTCCACGGCGTGCATCATCCCGAGCACGTGCACGCGCGAGCGGCGGAATAGCGAGAGCCGGAACGGGCCCTTGCTCGACGCATGGCGCCCGCCGTGCCAGATCGGCCAGAGCAGTTCATAGCCGTTGACGCCTTCGTCCGCGACGAGCGCGCGCAGCTCGCGGCGCAACGGCTCGGACAGGTATTCGTCGGCGTCGATCGTCAGGATCCACTCCCCCCGCGCCTGTTCGTAGGCGAAGATCGTGGCGACCTCGGCGTGACCGACGAGCGGGCGCACGAAGATCCGGCATCCGTGACGCGCCGCTATTTCCAGCGTCCGGTCCTCGCACTCGCCGTCGTGCACGAGCACGATCTCATCCACCACGCCAGCAAGGCTCTCCAGGCAGCGGCCGATGACGGCCTCCTCGTTGCGCACCACCACACAAGCGCAGATCGAGTTCTCGGCGTCTGCCACAAGATCCTCGCCCATTGCCTTCACAACCCCACGGGATGCGGCGAGCGTTCCTCGACGACCGCGCGCAGGACATGCTCGTAGCGCGCGACGATCTCCTCCCAGGCGTACTCGCGCACCGAGGCGGAGATCGCGTGCGCCTGCGCGGGCGCAGATGACAGCGACCAGCGCAGCGCCTCGGCGAGCTCCCGAGGATCCTCGGGATCCTCGAGCAGCCAGCCGGTCTCCCGATCGTGGACCGCCACGGCGGCGCCCGCTAGGCGCGAGGTGACGACGGGCAACCCGCTGCCGAGCGCCTCCACGATCACGAGCCCCCACGCCTCGTAGCGGGTGGGCAGCACGAACGCGTCGCTGGCGGCGTGGAGGAGCGCAACGTCGTTGGAGCTGCCCTCCCAGCGCAGACGGTCCACCAGGCCAAGTCGCTCGAGCTGCGCCCGGTAGGCGTCGGGCGCGATCCGCCCGGCGCCGAGCAGCTTGACACTCGGGTCGTCGAGCTGGGCAAGGGCGTCCAGCAGCACCCCAAAGCCCTTGCGCTCCAGCTCGTTGGCAACGAACAGGAGCACATGGTCGTCCGGCTCAAAGCCGAGACGCGCCCGAGACTCGGCGCGAATGCTGGCTCTGCGGGCCGCAGCGAAGGCGAGAGGATCGAACCCGAAGGGCAGTACCTCGATGTCCTCCTCCGGCACGCCATATAGCCGCATGACATCGGACTTGACTCCGTCCGCCAGCGCGAGCAGCCGCGCACAGCCACCGGGGGCGAACATCGCGCGCTCCTGTCGCAGGCGCACGCGATGGTATGGGTTGACACGCACTGGCAGCCTCTGCACCGGCGTGCGCCACTCGAGCAGCAGATCGTAGGCGACTCGGTGCACGCTCGGAATCCAGAACACTCCCCCGAGCGGCGAGAGCGTGCTGAAGGAGCCGTGCACATCGGGGCGGTCGCCGGCGATCGCCGCCTGCGCTCGCCTGCGAAAGCCCACGCCGAGCCTGTCGAGCTTGGCCGGAACGGGAATCTCCCTTACCCGCACGGTGTCCTCGAGCACGCTCGGATCCACCCGCACCGCATACACGGTGACGTCGTGGTCCCTGCGGCTGAGCCAGTTGGCCGTTTCGACGATCGCTCGCTCGATACCGCCGAGCGTGTTGACGTCGGGCGCCGAGAGCGCCACCCGCATCTTCGGGAACACCGGCAGAGCATAGATCGCTTCGATAGGTTTCCGGGCAATGTCGGCCAACGTGCTGCTCCTGCGCGGGCACCACCCCACCGTGTGGGGCCTGCGTGCCTTCGAGGCCCTTCCAGATCGCTTCGCCGTGCGACTCGCGGTCACGAACAGGCCCGTGTACTCGCTCGACGGCCTGCAGCTCGAACGCGTGCCCGTGCGAACCGTCCGCGACAGCCTGCCGGGCGGCACCATCGGCTCGGTCGTCACGCTCGGCCTGCCCGACCGCGTGCTGCACGCAGAGCGAATCTACGCGAACGCCGACATCATCCATGCGGAGGAGCTCTCGCTGTGGTTCACCGCCCAGGCCGCCAGGCTCAAGGCGCGACTCGGCTACCGCCTGGTGGTCACCGTCTCGGAGACGCTGCCATTGAGGGACGCCTTTCGCAACCCCCACGGCCGGCGCTACCGGGCGGAGACGCTCGCCGCGGCCGACCTCTTCCTCGCCATCAGCCAACACGCCTACGACGCGCTGCTGCTGGAGGGTGTGCCAGAGGAGAAGGTGGTGCTCTCCTACCACGGGATCGACCTGCAGCGCTTCGCCCTGCCGCGGGCGCAAGGGGTTGCAGAGCACATCATCCTCTCACCGGCACGGCTGGAGTGGGAGAAGGGCCACCACGACGTGCTGCGCGCGGTCGCCGCGCTCAAGCAGGGTCTGGTTGCCGCGCCCGCGCAGGCTGTGGCGGCCATGTGCGTGATGCTCGTGGGAAGGGGTCCGGAGGAGAAGCGTCTGCGCGCCCACGCCGCGGAGCTCGGCATCGCCGGCGCCGTGACCATCGGCAGCGTTCCCTATGACGAGATGCCCGGCCTCTATGCGAGGGCTTCCGCGCTCGTGCTCGCGTCCCTCCCGCGCTCGGGTTGCAGCGTTTACCCAGGCGACATCCCGCGGTGCTTCTGGGAGGAGCAGTTCGGCATGGTCCTCGCGGAGGCGATGGCAGCCCGCGTGCCGCTGGTCGTCTCCACGTCAGGCGCCATCCCGGAGGTAGCCGGCGAGCTCGCGAGCTACTTCGCACCGGGCGATTGGATGTCGATCGCCCGGGCGCTCGCCCAGGGCCCCCTTTCCCGACCGCCCGCCACGCCCGTCGAGTACCCGTCCGAGCGACTGGAGAGCTATTCGGTGGAGGCGGCCGCGGGCCGCATCGCCGGCGCCTTCGACCGCGTCCTCGAAGGCGGCTGAGCTCGAACCGTGCGAGCTCACGCGTGCGCGGCGAGCGCCTCGCGGTAGACGCGCTCGGTTGCCGCCGCGGCGGCCTCCCACGTGAAGGCGCGGGCGCGCGCGAGACCGTCCGCCCGCAGCCGGGCCGCGAGCTCGCGGTCTTCCAGCACGGCGATCACGTGCGCGGCGAGCGCCTCGACGTCCGTCGCCGGCGCCTGCAGCGCGACCTCTCCGGCCACCTCGCCGAGGGCCGGGCGGTCGCTCATCACGACCGGCGCTCCGCACGCCATCGCCTCCAACGGCGGCAGCCCGAAGCCCTCGCCGAGGGAGGGGAACAGGAAGCACGCGGCGCCCGCGTACAGCTCGACCAACCGCTCGTCGGCCACGAAGCCCGTCACCCGCAGGCGCCGCGCGGCCTCTCCCCGGCCCAGCTCCTGCTCGAACGCCTCGTTGCGCCAGCCACGCCCGCCGACGAGCACCAGCTCGACCTCCGGCACCGTCTCGCTGATGCGCCGGAACACGCGCAGCGCGGTCACGAGGTTCTTGCGCGGCTCCAGCGTCGCCACGCACAGGACATAGGGTCCTTCGATGCCGAACTCGCGATGCAGTGCGTCACGATCGACCTCGCGCGGGCGGAAGCGCTCCGAACACCCCTCGGGGATCGCCACCACCCGCTCGTCGGGGATGCCCAGCAGCTCTATGACCTCAGCGCGCGTGTAGTTGGACGGCGTGATCACACGTGTGGCACGGCGCACGAACGGGGCATACAGACGTGTGTGCGTGCGGGTCTGCGTGGTGAACAGGTGCGGCATGCGCAGCGGGAGCAGGTCATGCACCGTCACCACCAGCGGCAGTCCCGCGCCCCGCGCCGGGGCCGGCGTGGGCACGTGCAGGAGCTGCGCGCCCTGGCGCCTGCCGCTGCGAGCCATCCCGGCAGGGTAGTAGAGGCCCTCGCGCCACAGGCCCTGCGCGATGCGCCGTGCCGTGCCGGTTGCCGGGCTGCGCACGGCGCTCAGGCCGATCAGCTGCACCCCCGACAGGGCCCGCAACGCCGGCGCCAGCTCTGACGGATATCGTCCGAGCCCGGTGCGGTTGAGGCTGGCGTGAGTCAGGTCGAAGCCGACGGCGATGGGCACGGCGGCAGGCTACGTCCTTCGGCGTCTGCGTGCTGTGGCCGAGTCGACCGGTAGGTTCTCGCGTTTGAGCGAAAGGACGACAACATGACCGGAGCGTTCATCTGCGGCGGCATCCTGTTCCCGCTGGTTCTGCTCGCGCTGAGCGGGGGCGCCGGCCTGCTCGTGCGCCAGCTTTCAGGCGCCTGGTTGCCGGCGGTGCTGGTGCTGCCGGTCGGCTTCGGCCTGGTCGTGGCGACCTGCGCGTTTGCCACCTACATCAGCTTCCTGGCGCCCGCCGCCGGCTACATCGTGCTCGCGTTCGCGTTCGCGGGCATCGCTCTCGCGGCGCGCGCGGGGACGCTGCGAATGCCCCGCCCGAGGGGGATCCCGTGGGCGGCGCTGGCAGCGCTGTTCGCGTTCGCGGCGATCGGCGCGCCCACACTGCTGACGGGCACGCCCACCTGGACCGGCTACTCGCGCATCGTCGACATCGGCTTCCAGATGGACTTCGCGAGGTACGTCGCCGAGCTCGGGCGCGTGAGCGCCGGCAACAACTCATCGTATGAACTGGTCGTCGGCAAGCTCTTGAACATCGGTTACCCGGGCGGCGCGCAGGTCACGCTCGGCGCGATAGCGGCGCTGATCCACACCAACCTTGCCTGGTGCTACCAGATGTACCACGCGGTTGCGGCGGCGATGGGCGCGCTTGCCATCTACTCGCTGCTGGGACGCGTCACCGCCAGCCGTGTGCTGCGCGCGGTGGGTGCGGCGGTGGCGATCCAGCCGACGGTGCTCTACGCCTACGCGCTGGAGGGCGGGATCAAGGAGCTGACCACAGCGAGCCTGTTGATGACGGTCGCCGCCGTCCTAGCGGAGCGCCTGCCCGGAGAAGGGCCGCGTCTGGAGCGCCTGCCCGGAGAAGGGCCGCGTCTGTCGGTGCTGCCGGCCGCAGTGAGCATCTCCGGGGCGTTCGCCGCCTTCAGCATCGGCGTCGCCCCCTGGCTGGGCCTGCTCCTGGCGATGCTGTTCGTGCTCACGCTCGTGCGCCAGCGCGAACGCCTGCGGACCCTTGGGAGCTGGGTCCTGCTCGCGGTTATCGCGATCGTGATGTCGCTGCCCGGAGTGATCAGCCTGCTGACGGCGCTCAGCGGGATCGCGAGCACGGCGATCGGCGGCGTCGTCGAACTCGGCCTCGGCAACCTGGCCGCACCGGTGCCCGACTGGTCGGCCGCGGGCGTGTGGCTCACCGCCGACTATCGCTTCCCCCTTGTGCATGTGGCGATGACCCATCGCCTGGACGTGTTCGTGCTCGCGTGCGCGGTGATCGGCATTCTCTACGCGCTCGGGCGGCGTCGCTGGACGATTGCCTTCATCGGTATCAGCGCACCGATCGCGCTCGCGTACTACATGGCTCACAGCACCGCGTGGCTGCAGTTCAAGTCGTTCACCATCACCGGCGTGTTCGCGCTCACGCTCGCATTCGCCGGTGCCGCCGCGCTGCGCGAGAACAGGCGGCGCGCCCTCTCCTGGCTTGCCTGGCCGGTCGCCGCGGTGATCGCTGCGGGCGTGCTGTACGGCAATGCGATCACCTACCACGACACCACGCTCGCCCCGGCGGCGCGCTACTACCAACTCGCCGCGATCGGGAAACGCTACGCCCATCAGGGCCCCACGCTGTACCCGGGATTCGACGAGTACGCCGAGTACTTCCTGCACGAAGAGGACGGCAGCTCGAGCGTCAACCCCGCCCACGGCGAATACGACCTCGTGCCTGGAGTCTCGGAGCCGGAAGGGATCGGCTACGCCTTCAACTTGAACCAGTTCAAGCTCTCCTACCTGCAGAAATTCAAGCTCGTCGTGGAACCGCGCAACCCGACCGGGGTGAGCGCGCCGAGCAACTGGAACCTCGTCGAGCAGACACACTACTTCAACGTCTGGCGGCGGGAACGGCCGGCCAGCGACGTCTACTTCCACTATCCCCTATCGGGCCTGCCGCATGAGCGCACGCCTGAATTCTGTAAGAACCTGGAGAAGACGCTGCGCCATGCCGGCACCGGCGCGTCGGTGGCCTACGTGGCGGCGCCGGCGGCGATCCAGGTGGAAACCGTGTCCGGCGTGCACCCCGCCTACTGGCACCCCGAGGGCAGCGAGCTCGTCGCCTACGGCGCCGGCAGCGACCGCCTGAGCTTCACCGTGCCGCGCGCCGGCTACTACAGCATCTGGATCGCCGGCACGATCGGGCGTCCGGTCAAATTCATCCTCGATGGCCGCTCGGTGGGCACGGTCGCCTACGAAGAGCGCTACCCCGACCAGTTCATCCGCGTCGGCCAGCGCCGCCTGGCGGCCGGCCCACACACACTGTTGCTGGCGCGCGGCGGCGGCAGCCTGCACCCCGGCAGCGGCGACGACGTCGATCCGGACACCCGCGGCCTGGGTCCGATCGTGCTGCTCCCCGGCGAATCGCCACCCACGCGTGTGAACGTGGTGCCCGCAAGCGAAGCGCAGAAGGTGTGCAGCGCACCCGTCGGCTATCAGTGGATGGAGGTGCTCAGGCCGGGCGCCCTCTCCGCAAAGGCTGCCTAGCTCGCCACCGTCGCCTGGTGAATCCGGTCAAGACCCAGAGCACGAGCACCAGCGCTCCGGCAAGCCCGACGAGTGTAAGGTATTTGCCAGCGACGAGCGGGAGCGTGCGCCCCGGGTAGAAGGTCACCCTTGCGAGCTTTCCCCTCGGCACGTCCACGCGTACCACGAGCGAGCCGTCTTCCACGCGACCGGCCGGTTGCGCACCGCCGACAGCGACCAGGTAGGAGCCCGTTTGCAAGTTCGTTTCGATCGTGCCGGGACCCGGCGAGACGAACGACACGGCATACCCCTCTTTGACGGGGCCGAGCACCGGCACGTGCAGTTTCATGCTCGTGATCGTCGGCTTGACTTCGCGCCCGGAGAAATCGGAGAATTGATCTCCGAACACGCTCTCGCCCTCGCCGCCGAACCTCTGCCACCATGATGGGCCAAGCGTGAAGCTCTGACTGCGAGATTCGAGCGCCGAGGGAGTCGCCCATATCTGGTGTAGACCCTGGGCGGACTCGACCACGACGATGGCCGCCAGCAGCCCCAGCAGCACTCCACGGGAGCGCCCCGACAGGTGGCGCAGGGCGATGAGAACCAGCCCCAGCACGCAAAATGTAGCGTAGGTCAACAGGCGGTAGGGAAACTGGATCTCCCACAGCAGCTTCGGCAGATGCGGCCAGATACCGGGCCGGACGATCGGCATGACGCTGAGGACGAGGAGCACGCTGAGGCCGATCACCAGACGTCGCGCTCTGCCTCCGAGGTGCCGCCGAGAGAGCCACAGCGAGACGAACGCCCACAGGAGCGCGAGCGTCGGCAGCTGCACATCGAAGGTCGGCGTTGGACCCAGTTGCGAGGAAGTGCCAAGCAGGGAGTCGCGCAGTGGGTCGAATACCAAATCGAGTGACAGGTCGGGCATATACGGAGTATTGGGATGGGCGCCGACGTAGGTCCTCAGTCCATATGCCAGGTCGGGGAGCAAGAACCACATGTTGATCGCCACGGCAAGTGCGAACAGGCCTGCGATCGCGAACACCCGCCGCCAGGGCAGCGAGCGGAAATCGACGCCGGCCACAAGCACGACGATCACGAGCAGCACGAAGAAGATGCTCGACAGCAGCAGGGTGATGTTGTGACTGCCGGTCAGCAGGGTGGCGCTGCCGAGGAAGATCAACGTGACACACGAGCGCAGGCGCTTGCCCCGCAGCAACGAACTGCCAGATGCCGCCACAAGCGGAATCGTCGACACCGCCATCGTCTCGGGCCAAGCGCCACGAGCGTACGCGTCGGTCAGAAAATAGGCCGAAGTGACGAATAGCAGCGGCACGACGTGCGCACGCCACCCATCGATGCCCGCCTGGCTGGCAATCCACCAAAACCCACCGTATGACATGGTGAAGGCGAGGGCGAAGCACGCAACGTAGGCGACCGTCGTATGCCCACCGCTCAACACGGACAGCCCCCCGGCGAGCGAGTAGAGCGTCGCCCCGTAGAACGCGAACCAGGCGTAGAAAGCGCCGAGCCCGGACTGGATGAAGAGACTCGGATGCCCGAGGGCTTCGATGTTCCGCGCCTGCATCGAAACCAGCCAGAGATGGCCTGACCAGTCGATCCCGAATGTGCGAGCGGTGAGCACCATCGGCGCCATCAGAGCCGCGACGGCGACGACTGGGATCGCGATTAGCAACCTTCCGCGACCGGTGCGCGCAATCGCGCGCGGAGCTTCTTCAGAGGGGCGAGAGGACAGCGGCGTGGAGGACATCGTGGCTCGAGCCCTCAACCTCGAGCACGATCGTCGCGGCGCCTGATCCAAAATGAGCTGCCGATCTCGCCGGCGGTGAGTGCACCGGTTGCCGCCATGCGCTCGGAGCGCTCGCGCCCGAGGGCGTGGACGGCACACAGCACCTCGAAGGCCGAGTTGAACGCGAGGAACGCCTGCAACAGGTACTGCTCGGCCCAGTACAGCGCGAAGTCGGCGAAGAAGAACCGCGGGTACTCGTACGGCAGGAAGATGTCGTGGATGTGCACGATCACGCCGGGCTGAAGCAACGGCAGCACGCGCAGGATGATGTGGTTGACGTCGCTGGCTATCTTCACGGTGTGCGTGGTGTCGACAAACAGCACGTCGCCGGCCTGCAGCTCGGTGAACACGTCGTCGGGGACGTCTTGGGCCTTCACGCGCGCGAGCTCGGCTAGGCCTGGAAGGTGGTCATCCACGGCGGTGGGGAACGGGTCGAACGCACGTAGTCGCGCCGGGCTGCCGTCACGATCGTTCTCGCGTGCCGCCTGGGCGATCACTCGCGTGGTCTGACCCGAGCCGAGCTCCACGATGCGACTCGGACGCAGGTGGCGCACCATCGCATAGAGAACGCGAGCGTCCGCAAGCGGGTAGGAGTCGTTGCTCGGTTCATACGCGTGCCCGCCCGCGACATCGGTAGCCCATGCGAGCCCGGAGATGTGCGGCGCCAGGTCGGACTCGACGAAGGCCATCTGCGCGTCGAGATCGAAGCCGATGCCACGAAGCGGGTCGCGCGCCTCCCAGACGCCCTCCGGCAGCTGGGCCAGATCGGGGATCGGGCTGTAGTAGGTCTTCAGCACGACCTGCAGGCCGAGCCGCTCGGCCACTCTTCGAGCCATGCCGTAGCCCTTTACAGCCGCGGAGCTGCTCCACAGACGGCGGCGGCGGATGGAGCTTCCCTCGCGGAACATCGGTCGCCATACCCTATCGGCGTCGCAGCCAATCGGTCGGCGACGCCAGCGCCCGTGCCAACCGGTAGCGCCGCGTCCGCCGGAACGCAGCAAGGCGCTCTTCCGCCTGAGCCGCCGCGCTCACCGACCTCGCACGCTCGTTCTCCAGCTCGACTCTCTGCGCGTGCCACGCGCCCCGTTCACGCGCCATCTCCTCCTGCGCACCGTGGTACAGCGTAAACCACTGTTTGGACTCCACCCGATAGTGTTCGGCCATCAGCTCGGCACGCAGCTGCGACTCTGCCAGCTGCGCCATGGCACGCAACGCGGACGGCTCCGCGCACGGCCGCCCCGGACCCAGCCTCTCAAGCAGCGCCACGAGCGCGGCCGCGTGATCGCGGACATCGTGATGGGTCCGCGCGATGTCTCGCCCCGCCAGCCCCCACTCCGGTCGATAGGCCGCGAGATCGGCTCTCAGTTCTTGCATGTCGGGGGGAAGCCGGGCCGCGGCGACCGCGAAGCCACCGGCCTCCATACGCGCATAGGACTGCGGCGTGATCCATCCCTCCGAGCCGGCTTGGTCGTGGATGTAGGCCGGCCGGCCGCACGCCATCGCCTCCAGCACGGAGCGCCCATAGCCGACGACCACATCGGCCTCTGCGATAGCCGCGGCAACGTCGAGCGTCTGTGTCTCGCCCCCGACCTCACGCCACTGCAGATCGGCGTCCGCCCACGCCTCGCGCAGCATCCCGGCTCGCTCGGCGTGACCGGAGTGGTAGTTGCCCAGCAGGAGTATGCGCTCAGGACGCTTCCGGGGATCCCCGCGGGGACTGAAGCGCCGCAGATCGACCGGCTGGCGCAGCCGCACCACCTCGCCCGTGCACGTGCACGCAGCCGCGCGGGCGGCGTGCAGGTCGTTGAGGACGACCGTCGCCGCGACCGCTCCGGGCACCGGCGGCGGCAGGTGGACGTCTTCGCTGCTGTGCGCCACGAACAAGCGCGTGGCGTCGGGATACCGGCTCGCGAGCTCCAGCGCCAGCCCGCGGTGCACGCCCGTGATCACGCCGTCGGCGCGGGCGGGCAGATCCTCCGGTGTCGCCGTCACCGCCAGCGCCCACTCCCTGGCAAGCTCGGCCATGAGCCCGAGCTCACGCGCATACAGCGTGACGGAGTGGCCGAGCCGTGCGAGGTGCTCCGCCACCGTCAGAACGTAGGTGGGCGCGCCGCCGGTGTCGCCCAGCTTGTGGGTGGCGAGGACTAGTTCCACGCTATCGCCCGCGTGTGGCTCAGCATTTCGCGCACGACCTGCCGATCGTCGAATGGACAGGTGGTGCCGGCGGCGTCGAGCACCATGCGCCCGAGCACGCCCAGGCCAAGCACAACGACGATGTCCCCCGGCTGGGCGGCCATGATCGCGCGCTCGATCGCCGCGCGACGGTCCAGCACGACCTCGAGCACCCCGCCACGCCTCGCGGCCCGCCGGAGCTCGCCCAAGCGCTCCATGCGCGCCTCACGGGGAATCGTGCCCGTGGTCAGGATGAGGTGATCGCTCAGCGCTCGCGCCAGGGCGCCGACCTTGCGTGCCTTCTCCGGATCGCGCCGCCCGGTTGCGCCGTAAACCGTGCGCAGAGCGCCGTCGCGGGCGTCCGTCACAGCCCGTGCCGTCTCGAGCAACTGGCGGATGCCGTCCGGGTTGTGGGCAAAGTCGACGACTACGTCGAAGCTCTCGAACTCCGTGATCACCTCCCAGCGGCCGGGCGGGCCGCAGGCGCCCTCGAGTATCCGTGCTATCCCTGCCGCAGGCAGGCCGAGCGAGTGTCCCAGCGCGAAAGCTGCGGCCACATTGCTTGCGTTGTAGCGACCTGGCAGCCTCGTTGTGCACTCGACGGCGCCGTCCGGCGTTTGCAGACCAAGCCTGGCTTCGCGCATGTTCCACTCGGTTTGCTCGATGCGAACGTCCGCGCCAGCCTCGAACCCATAGCTCAGCACCCTGCCGCCGGCCCTGGCGACGTCTCCCGCCAAGCGGCGGCCGAACCGGTCGTCGAGGTTGACAATCGCCGTCTGCGCCACGTGCTCGCCGCGCACGAACATGCCTCGCTTGGCGGCGCCATAGCCCTCCATGGTCACGTGTCGGGCCATATGCTCAAACGTCAGGTTGGTGAAGACGGCGATGTCGGGCAGGAACGACGGCGACGCCTCCAGTTGGAAGCTCGACGTCTCGCAGACAATCCATCCGTCCGCTGCCGCGGCCGACAGGGGCGGTCCGAACTCCGTGTTTCCGGCGAGCTGCACCTGGTGGCCGGCCGACTCGAGCACCGCGGCGACCAGCTTTGCCGTGGTCGACTTGCCATTTGTCCCGGTTACGCCCACGATCGGCCGCTTCGACAGGCGCCAGCCGAGCTCGAGCTCGTCGAACACCTGCAACCCACGCGATCGGGCAAGCCGGAGAATGGGAATGTCGAAGTAGATGCCCGGGCTCTTGATCACCGCGGCCCGCGGCCCGGCCGCCTCCAGCGCCTTCGACCCGTCACCGCCAAGCCACACCTCGACGCCGCGGCGGCGCAGCCGACGAGCGGCCTGGCGCGGCTCGCCCTCGGCGGAGCCATCCCACGCGAGCACGCGCTCCGCATCGGGGACCCCGATCAGAGCATCGGCGGCGGCGCTCCCCGCGCGCCCCAGTCCGACCACGAGGTACGGACCCCTGGGCAGAGACGGACGGCGGGCCTTCACACTCATGGGGTCAAGGCCGGCAAGTTGTAGGATCTGGCGCTCATCTCTCA
>CABEDD010000192.1_pt1 | contig 14164 bp, 11 predicted proteins | sample 3132901 | NCBI WGS metagenome assembly CABEDD01 (sample SAMEA5534329, study PRJEB31848) | metagenome | biome: tundra; feature: field; material: soil | place: USA | collected 2013-05 | depth 0.15 m
CGGCCACGCTCGCCCCCGGCGCCACCCCGCGCGATGCCCTGCTCGCCCTTCTCTGCTCTCCCAATGTCGCCTCTCGCCGGCCACTTTTCGAGCAGTACGACTCGATCGTCCAGTCTCGCACCGTCCGCCGCCCCCAGCAGGCCGACGCGGCTGTGCTGGCGATCCGGCCCGACGGTCGCGCGGATGCGCCCCCCACGGCCGGGGAGGGAATCGATTCGCCGCGGCCTGGGAGCTCCGGGGGGCCGGTTCCTGCACTCGCCGTCTCGATCGACTGCAACGGCCGCCGCGTCGCCGCCGACCCCTACCGCGGCACGGTCGAGGCGGTGCTGGAGTGCGCTTCCAACCTCGCCTGCGTCGGCGCCGAGCCGCTCGGTGCCACCAACAACCTCAACTTCGGCAACCCCGAGCGCGCGCACGTCGCGTGGCAGCTGACGGAGTCGGTGCGCGGCCTGGGCGACGCCTGCCGGGCGCTGGAGACCCCGATCGTGGGCGGCAACGTCTCCCTCTACAACGAGACCCCCTCGGGGCCGATCTATCCCACGCCGGTGATCGGCATGGTCGGGCGTCTGCCCGACGCCGCTCGCGCCGCGCGCCTGGGGTTCGCGCGCGAGGGCGATGCGATCGCGCTCGCCGGCCCGTTCGCACCCTCGCTCGCGGCGTCCGAGCTGGCCAAGCTGCACGGCCACGCGCTCCCGGACGGGTTGCCAGACGTCGACATCGGGGCGGTTCGCGCCGCGCAGTTCGCCATCCGCGGCGCCGTCCGCGCTGGCGCGCTCTCCAGCGCCCACGACATCGCCGAGGGGGGCCTCGCCACGGCTCTCGCCGAGTGCTGCCTCGCGGGGGGCATGGGGGCTGACGTGCGCCTGGAGGCGACAGGCGACGGGGACCCATTCGTTGCCCTCTTCGGCGAGGCTCCCGGCGGCTTCCTCCTCAGCGGCACCCCCAACGGTGTCAGCTCGCTGGGGCGGCGCACCCACCTACGTGTCATCGGCACGGTCGGCGGCGATGCGCTTCAGGTCGCTCTCGGCGAGACGACGCTCCGCGTAACGCTTCGCGAGCTGTCCGAGGCTCACGGGGCGCTCGCGGAGCTGTTTGGGTGAGGGGGCGTGCTAGCGTGGAAACAGCGATGGCTTGTATAGGGGGGCCCACCCACCCCGCTGGGCCCGGATCGGAGGGCCGCGACGGGCCGCGCGACGAGTGCGGAGTGTTTGGCATATACGCACCCGGTCACGAGGTGTCCAGGCTGTCGTACTTCGCGCTGTACGCGCTCCAGCACCGCGGCCAGGAGTCCGCCGGCATCGCCGCGGCCGATCGCGGAGGTCATATCGTCACGCGCCGCGAGCTCGGGCTCGTCAGCCAGGTGTTCTCAGAGAACGACCTCAGCACGCTCGCCGGCGAGCTGGCGATCGGTCACGTGCGCTACTCCACCACCGGCTCCAACGCCTGGGAGAACTCCCAGCCGGTGCAGCGCTCGGAGGGCATGGGCGGCTCCCGGCGCGAGGTCGCGCTCGCGCACAACGGCAACCTGATCAACGCCCTGGAGCTGCATGAGGAGCTGCTCGCGCGCGGCGTCACGTTCAGCTCCACCTCGGACTCGGAGATCATCGCCGCGATGATCGCCACCCACCCGGCCGAGCTCATCGAGGACGCGATCGCCGACGTGCTGCCGCGCCTGCGCGGCGCGTTCTCGATCGTCGCGATGACCCGAGATCGCGTCGTCGCGTTTCGCGACCCCCACGGCCTGCGCCCGCTCGCGCTCGGCGCGCTGCCGGCCGATTCTCAAGCGGTCGGCCTGGACGATCCGTCCGGGGGGGTTCGCTACTGCGTGGCCAGCGAGTCCTGCGCTTTTGACATCATCGGCGCGCGCTTCCTGCGCGACGTGGAGCCCGGCGAGCTCGTCACCCTCGGCGAGGACGGTCTTCAGAGTCGCGGCGTCGCCACCGGGGGCAGGCGCGCGTTGTGCGTGTTCGAGTACATCTACTTCGCCCGTCCCGACTCGCGCATCAACGGTCACGTGCTGCAGGTCGCCCGCGGGCGCATGGGCGAGATCCTGTGGCGCGAGGCGCCCGTGCAGGCCGATCTGGTGATCGCCGTCCCCGACTCCGGCAACGCCGCGGCCCGCGGTCTGGCTCGCGCGGCGGGCCTGCCCCAGGACGACGGCTTCGTCAAGAACCGCTACGTCGCGCGCACCTTCATCGCACCCGGCCAGGAGCTGCGCAAGCACGGCCTGCGCCTGAAGTTCAACCCCCTGCCCGAGATCATCGCCGGCAAGCGCCTGGTGGTGGTCGACGACTCGATCGTGCGCGGCAACACCACCCGCCAGATCGTGCAGATGCTGCGCGACTCAGGCGCCGCCGAGGTCCACATGCGCATCTCCGCCCCGCCGATCAAGCACCCCTGCCACTACGGCATCGACATGTCAACGCGCGAGGAGATGATCGCCCACGGGCGCACCACCGCACAGGTCGCCGCCGAGCTGGGCTGCGACTCGCTGCACTACCTGTCGCTGGACGGCGTCTACGAGGCGATCGAAGCCGACCGCAGCACCCACTGTGACGCCTGCTTCAGCGGGCGCTATCCGCTCGACGGTACGGGCGATGCGAACGGCAAGTACGCGCTGGAGGAGGGACAGTCCGAAGAATCGCCCCTTCCGCTTGTACGGGCGTAGCGCCCTACTGCTCGAACAGGCTGTAGTCGCGCGCGCCGGAGGCGTCGTTGTAGCGGTTGTTATAGGGCCGTTTGACGATGATGTCGTCGCCCTCGCCCGGCCTCAGCGCGTAGCCGAGCGCGCCGACTATGACCGCGGTGACGATGATGGATGTGATCATTCTCTTGGTCCTGAATCTCGTTATGGGTTGCTCTCCACCCTCGCTCCCCATTGAAGGACGAGCCGCCCGCCCGCACTGTGATTTGAGTCACAGTCATCGCTGTTGAGCCCGACCAACTGCCACCCGCCGAGCATCCGTGTTGCGTTCCAACTGCGATCTCGAGTCACAGCTATCGTGCGCCCCGTGTCCGAGGAGCCCCTCCCCATCGCCGTGCTCGTGTCCGGCGCCGGCACCAACCTGCAGGCGCTGCTCGACACCGTGCACGGCCACGAGGCCCAGGTCGTCGCGGTCGCGTCGTCGCTGGCCGGCGCCCCCGCGCTGGAGCGCGCCGCCGCGCACGGCGTGCCAACGGAGGTGTTCGAACGCGCAGACCACCCCGACCGCACGGCCCGTGACGAGGCCATCGCGGACTGGCTGCACGAGCGCGGCGCGCGCCTGGTCGTGCTCGCCGGCTACATGGAGCTGCTCGGCGAGGGCTTTCTTGAGAAGTTCCCCGGGGCCGTCATCAACGTGCACCCTTCGCTGCTGCCGGCGTTCCCCGGGCTGCATGCGATCGAGCAGGCGCTTGCATACGGCGTGAAGGTGTTCGGCGTGACCGTTCATTTCGTCGACTCTGGCGTGGACTCCGGGCCCGTGATCTCCCAGCGCGCCGTGGAGCTGCCCGGCGCGCGCACTCCCGAGGAGGTGCTCGCGACGCTGCATCCTCTGGAGCACGCGATGCTGGGAGAGGCCGTGCGCCTGTTCGCGCGCGGCGCGTTGCACATCGACCCCGAGAGCCCGCGCCGGATCGTCATCGGCGGGTAGGCTGCCGGGCAGCATGATCGAGAAAGCCGCCCCAGGCGCGGTGCGCGTCCGCCGCGCGCTGCTGTCCGTGTCCGACAAGACAGGCATAGTCGACTTCGCGCGCGGCCTGTCCGAGCTGGGCGTGGAGATCGTTTCCACCGGCGGCACCGCCCGCGCTCTGAGCGACGCGGGTGTTGCGGTGAGGCCGATCGAGGAGTTCACCGGTTTTCCCGAGATGATGGATGGGCGCGTGAAGACGTTGCACCCGCGCCTGTACGCCGGGTTGCTCGCGTTGCGCGACAACGACTCGCACCTGCAGGCCGCGTCCGAGCAGGGGATCGAGCCGGTCGATCTCGTCTGCGTGAACCTCTACCCGTTCGAGCAGACCCTTGCCCGCGGGGACGCCGGCGAGGCTGAGATCGTGGAGAACATCGACATCGGCGGCCCCACGATGATTCGCGCCGCCGCCAAGAACAGCGCGTTCGCCGCCGTGATCGTCGATCCCGAGGACTACGCGCCCGTGCTGGCGGATCTGCGCGAGCCCATCGCAGGGGAGGGTGTGCCACCCGCGGGGGACGGGACAGGTGCCGACGGCGAGGATTCCGCCGAGCCGGGGCGGCAGATCTCGCTTGAGACCCGGACGCTGCTCGCGACCAAGGCGTTTGCGTTGACCGCCCGCTACGACGCCGGGATCTCGACCTGGTTCGCGCGCCGTGCCTACGAGGGGTTCCCGCCGAGCCTGCGCGACGCCTACGAGAAGGCCAGCGACCTGCGCTACGGCGAGAACCCCCACCAGCGGGCCGCGTTCTACGCGCGCGCCGGCGCGCCCACGCACCTGCTCGCCGGCGTCGAGCAGCTGCACGGCAAGGAGCTGTCGTTCAACAACCTGCTCGACCTCAACTCCGCGCGCGAGCTGGTGGAGGAGTTCGCCGATACGCCCGCGTGCGCGATCGTCAAGCACAACAACCCGTGCGGGTGTGCGCTCGGGGAGTCGATCCAGGCGGCGTACGAGCGCGCGTTCGCCTGCGATCCGCTCAGCGCCTACGGCGGTGTGATCGCGCTCAACCGGCCCGTAGACCGCGAGTGCGCGGAGCGCCTGAGCGAGCAGTTCATCGAGGTGCTGCTCGCGCCCGGCTTCGACCCCGCGGCGCTTGAGATCCTCATGGCCAAGAAGAACGTGCGCCTGCTCGAGCTGAGTGACTGGCCGGCGCCCAGCCGCGAGATCGACAGCAAACCCGTGATCGGGGGTGAGCTCGTGCAGAGCAGCGACGTCGTCTCGGAGACCCACGCCGACATGCGCGCGATGGGCGCCGCCGAGCCGAGCGAGGACCAGTGGGAGGACCTGCTGTTCGCCTGGCGCGTCTGCCGTCACGTGCGCTCCAACGCGATTGTCATCGCTCGCGACCGCGCCACCATCGGCATCGGGGCCGGTCAGACGAGCCGGGTCGACGCCGTCAGGCTGGCCGTCGAGAAAGCCGGCGTCGCCCAGCCGGATCTCCTCGACGGCGCCTCGCTGGCCTCCGACGCGTTCTTCCCCTTTGCCGACGGTCCCCAGGTGGCGATCGATGCGGGGGTCGGCGCGATCATCCAGCCGGGGGGGTCCGTGCGCGACGAGGAAGTCATCGCGGCGGTGGACACAGCCGGGGTGGCGATGGTCGCTACGGGAGTCCGCCACTTCCGCCATTAGGTTCTGTGGCCCCTACGGGCGCCGGGCTATGCTGAGGCCCGTGGACGCCCCGGCGCAAGCCCCCCGACTCGATGCCTGCGCCTCCGCAAACGGCGCCGCTCTCGCCCCGGCCATCTCCGTCGAGGGCCTCGTCAAGCGCTACGGCGAGGTCGAGGCGGTGCGGGGCATCGACTTCGCCGTGCAGGCCGGCGAGACGTTCGGGTTTCTCGGGCCCAACGGCGCGGGCAAGTCCACGACGATCAACATGCTGTGCACGCTCGTGGCGCCGAGCGGCGGCTCGGCGCGCGTGGCGGGGCACGACGTCGTGCGCGAACGCGACGACGTGCGGCGCAACATCGGGCTCGTGTTCCAGGAGACGACGCTCGACGGGTATCTGACGGCCGAGCAGAACCTGAGCCTGCACGCCGAGCTGTACGGGATGCCGCGCGCGACCGTCGCCGAGCGGCTGGCGCAGGTGATGGAGATGGTCGGATTGTGGGAGCGGCGCTCCAGCCTCGTGAGGACGTTCTCCGGCGGGATGAAGCGCCGGTTGGAGATCGCCCGCGGTCTCTTGCACTCCCCGCGGGTGCTGTTCCTCGATGAGCCCACTGTGGGCCTTGACCCGCAGACGCGCAGCTTGATCTGGAGCTATATCGAGGAGCTCAAGCGCGACGAGGACATCACGATCTTCCTCACGACCCACTACATGGACGAGGCCGAGTACTGCGATCGCATCGCGATCATGGACCGCGGCACGATCGTCGCGCTCGACACGCCGCAGGCGCTGAAGGCGAGCGTCGGGGTCGACCGCGTCCAGATCCAGACCGAGGACGACGAGGCGGCGATCGCCGCCCTGCGCGAGCGCTTTGCGATCGAGGCGACCGTCGCCGAAGGGGCGGTCACGTTCGGCGTGCCCGCGGGCGAGGAGTTCGTCCCCCGCCTGTTCGATGAATGGGATCCCGCCCACCCCGCGATCCGCTCGGTCACCGTGGCGAGACCGTCGTTGGACGACGTGTTCATGTCCTACACCGGCACCACCATCCGCGACGCCGAGGAGTCCGGTCAGAGCGACACGCACCGCAACATGGCGCGCATGATGAGCCGGTGATGGCTCTATCGTGAATCGCTGATGGCCACCGAGACCGTCACCCCAGCGCGCCCCGGACAGCCCGGCGCATCCGGCGGTCCCCCGGCGGGACACGTCGCGAGCGTGCGCGTGCCCGCGCGCACGATGCGCAGCGAGCTGCGCGCGATCAGAGTCGTGTGGAAGCGCGAGCTGATCCGCTTCAGCCGCGATCGCCTGCGCATCCTGACCTCGCTGGTCCAGCCGTTCCTGTTCCTGTTCGTGCTCGGCACCGGCATCTCCACGCTGGCCGCGGCCAGCACCCACGGGGTCAACTTCAAAACGTTCATCTACCCCGGCGTGCTGTGCATGGCTGTGATGTTCACCGCGATGTTCTCGGCCGCCTCGATCGTGTGGGATCGCGAGTTCGGGTTTTTGCGCGAGATGATGGTCGCGCCGGTGCGGCGCAGCTCGATCGTGCTCGGCAAGGTCGCCGGGGGCGCCACCGTCGCCGCGTTCCAGGGCCTGATCGTGATCGCGATCGCGGGCCTGGTCGAAATCCCCTACGAACTGGGCCTGATCCTCGAGCTGTTCGCGCTGTCGCTGCTGCTGGCGTTCGCGATCACCTCCTTCGGCGTGATGTTCGCCGCACGGATCAACCAGATGCAGTCGTTCATGGCGCTGATGCAGATGGTGATCATGCCGATGTTCTTCCTCTCCGGCGCGATGTTCTCGGTCGCCGCCCTGCCCCAGTGGCTGGCGGTGCTCAACCGCCTGGATCCGCTCACCTACGCGGTCGAACCGATGCGCCGCGCGATCTTCGCGCACCTGAACGTCTCTCCAGCCGCCCGCCAGGCGCTCGACCCGGGCATCACCTGGTTCGGCTGGCGCGTGCCGACGCTGCTCGAGGCCGCGGTCATCGCGCTCCTCGGGATCGTCATGCTGTTCGTTGCGATCTGGGAGTTCTCCCAGGCGGAATAGACCTACTCGAGCGCCTGGGCGGCGACGCCCAGCAGCGGGTCCTGCTCGGCGACTGAGCCCGACGCGGGGTCGGCCAACCGGACGGCCTCGGCCACGCGCTCGGGTTCGCCGAGCACGCGCCGTTCGACCAGGGGCTGCAGCAGACCGCGCAAAGCGATCATCGGGCCGACCCAGCGCGGCGCCCACACACGCGCCGAGCGCCGCTCGATGCCGCGCTCGATCGCGTCGATCGCCTTGACCAGCGGGGCGGGCTTGCGGATGAAGCCGGGGGTTGCCCCGTTGGCGATCTGGGCGGACGGCTGGGCGAAGCCGGCGCGCACGAGGTCGGTGTCGAGGAAGCCGAAGTAGGCGCAGCCCACGCTCACGCCGCTGGGGGCGAGCTCCGCGCGCAGGCAGTCGCTGAGCGCGTCCACTCCCGACTTCGCGGTCGCATAGGCGCCGAGCAGCGGCGGGTGAACGATCGCGCTCAGCGAGGAGATGTTCAGCAGGTACCCGCGGCGCGCGATCAGCTGCTCGGCGACCGCCCGGTCGGTGCGCCACACCCCGAGGAGGTTGACCGCGAGCGTGCGCTCGACCTGCTCGATCGGCGCCGTGGAGAGCGCGCCCGTGAACGCGATCCCGGCGTTGGCGATCGCCACGTCGATTCCGCCAAACCGCTCGACAGTGCCGTCGACCGCGCGCACCAGCGCGTCGTAGTCGGTGACGTCGGCCTCGAAGGCCTCCGCGCGCTCGCCCAGGCTGCTCGCGAGCTCGTGCAGGCGCTCGGGCTCCAGGCCGACGAGCGCGACGTTCGCGCCGGCGCGGTGCAGCCGTTCGGCGGTCGCGGCGCCGATGCCGCGTGCGGCGCCGGTGATGAACACGGTGCGCCCACTTACGTCGAACGGGACCTGGCGGGTGCGGCTCATGGGGATGTCCTTCCGGTCGGGTTCGGCCCGATCCGCATGGCGGGCGGCGAGGGGTGTCCTGACGCCCGCTTCATGCGTGCGCGGGAGCGGGCGTGGTTACGGGGGCGACCGGCGTCTCCGGGCGTTCGGGGCGCGGGTGCAGCTCGTAGTCGGCGGGGTCGAACCGGCGCGTGCGCCGGCGATACGGCCAGGTGGAGCCCGGCCAGATCGTCGAGTTGCGCCCGTGCTCGTCCAGGTACCAGCTGACGCACCCGCCCGAGGTCCAGACGCTGCCGTCGAGCTTGCGCTGGACCTCCTCGTTGAAGCGCGCCTGCACGTCCTCGCGCACGTCGAAGGACCCCGCGCCGGCGCGGTCGAGATGGGCGATGCAGTCCATCAGGTAGTTCAGCTGGGACTCGATCATGAACACGATCGAGTTGTGCCCCAGGCCCGTGTTCGGCCCGACGAGCAGGAACATGTTGGGAAACCCCGCGACGGTCGAGCCGAGGTAGGCCTGGGGGCTGCCCCGCCAGACTTCTGCCATCGTGCGCCCGCCGTGGCCGTGCACCCAGTCGGCGACGGGCATGTCCGTCACGTGGAAGCCGGTGCCGAGGATGATCGTGTCCAGGACGCGCTCGGCGCCGTCGGCGGTGACGATCCCGTGCGGCGTGATCTGAGCGATCGAGTCCGTCACGACCTCCACGTTGGGGTGCTGCAGCGCCGGGTAGTAGTCGTTGGAGATGAGCACGCGCTTGCAGCCGATGCGGTAGCGCGGCGTCAGCCTGGCGCGCAGCCGCGGGTCGGACACCTGCTCGCGCAGGTGCTTGCGAGCGACGCGCTCGGGCAGCGAGCCGGCGCGGGAGTGCATCAGCGTGGGCACGAACAGCTCTCGCGAGAGGTACACGAGCCCGCGCACGAGCCGCTGGGCGGGCGGGAACACGCGGTAGAGCCATCGCTCCGCGCGCGTGGTCTTACGGTCGCGATGGGGCACCACCCAGGGGGGCGTGCGCTGGAACAGATGCAGTTTCGAGACCTCCGGCTGAATGTGCGGAACGAACTGGATCGAGGAGGCGCCGGTGCCGATCACCGCGACGCGCCGGCCCAGCAGCGAGTGCTCGTGGTTCCACTGCGCGGAGTGGAAGATGGTGCCCTGGAATGTGTCGATCCCGTCGATCTCTCCCAGCTTCGGCTCGGCCAGCGGCCCCGGCCCGGCGATCAGCATCTCGGCCGTCAGCTCGCCCGCGTTCGTCTCGATCCGCCACACCTGCTCGTCCTGCACCCAGCGGGCGGCGGCGACCTCGTGGTGAAAGCGGATGTGCGGATCGATGCCCTGCTCGCTACAGACGCGTCGCAGGTACTCCCAGATCTCCGGCTGGCACGAGTAGGTGCGGCTCCAGCTCGGGTTCGGCGCGAACGAGAACGAGTACAGGTGCGAGGGGATGTCGCACTGGCAGCCCGGGTAGGTGTTCACATTCCACGTGCCGCCGACGTCGCCGGTGCGCTCGAGCACGACGAAGTCCTCGATGCCGGCCTGTTTGAGCCTGACCGCGGCGCCGAGCCCGGCGAAGCCCGAGCCCACGATCGCGATGCGGTGGTGGTCGGGGGCGATGCTCTCGGGGATGGCGCTCACCTGCGAGAGCCTATCGGTCGACCGGGTGCGCGACCGGCCAAGGGCGGGGTCAATGCCGGGCCTTGCGCATCGGCGCCGGCGCTCGCGGGCTCACCGTGACGAGCGCCGCGCTGCTCGGCGCCAGCTCGACCGTCACAGTTCCAGAGTGGGCGGCGACGCGCTCGGGATGAATCGGAGCGCGCAGGGAGCCGCCGGCCGAGACCGCGTGCCCGCCGAGCAGGATGTCGCCGGTCGCGCTCGGGGCGGGTCCGGTCAGGCGCAGAACCTGTCCTGGGCCCATGCCGGCGCCCACGTTCAGGCTCAGCGCGAGCGGGCGCCCCCCCGGCGGTTCGTCGTCGACGAGCACAACCCGCAGCGAATGGCCGGGACCCGAGAACGACGCCGCGACGAGGTCCGGCACGCCCGCGGCGGTGACGGGCGCGCCTTCGCTGCCGGCGGGCGCGCCTTCGGCGGCGACGGTGGTGGGCAGCGGCTGGCAGCCGACGAGCGATCTGCTCAGCAGCAGCGCGTACCAGTCCGGCTGGGCGCGCAGCGCCCCCTGCGCGAGCGCCGCCGGATCGGACGCGCACAGGGGGGTGTACCCGGCGCAGTTCGCCGGGTTGCCCTGCAGGTTGATCCCCTGCGCTCCCGCCGCCATGACCTGGGTGATGTAGCCGGTCGCCCATAACGCCGAGGCGAACGTGTCGCTGATACGCGCCACTCCCCCGCAGGAGACGGAGTTGGTCTCGTCGATCCGCAGCGGGATGCCGTACGCGTGCGAAACCGTCAGGTAGGTGTCAAGCGAGTGGGCCTCGCGCCCGCGGGTCGCGGCGCTGAGCAGCGCTTCGATCGAGGGCGGCGGTGTCTGGGCGCACCCGAGCGGGTAGTGGTGCCCGGTCAGCAGGGCCGGCCGCTGCGACAGCGCCTCCTCCTCGCCCCATTCGATGAAGATGCCCGAGCCTGAGACGTCGGGCCCGGCGATCGGCACGCCGGGAGTGAGGGCTGCGATCGCTTCGCGGTATTCGCTGACCTCTTCCTCGTAGCCCTGCGCGATCCAGGGGAGTGCCCGAAATCCATGTTGGCCATAGGCGTTGGGCTCGTTGCCGATCTCGACCGCGGCGAGGTCGGGTCCGAGCGCCCTGTGCGCGGCCGCGACCTCGCGGGCGGCGGCCGCCGGTTCGAAGTGAGCCAACCCGACCGTCAGCAGCACCTTCCACCCGCTGCGGCGAGCGAGGACGCCGATGGCGTCCAGCTGCGCGGCGTCGATCGTGCGCGACGCCCACGCCGGGCGCGGGCCGTCGGCGGGGGCGAACGCGACGTTCTCATCCGCGGTGACGCCGCCGAAGCGCAGCACGCCGGGACCGAGAGAGCGCAGCAGGCTCACGAGGTCGCCGCGATCTGAGTATTGCGCGATCTGATCCAGCGCCGCCGCCTCGAAGGAGAGTCCGAGGAACCCCGCCGGCACGGGTCGCCCCGGGTCAAAGCGGTCGATCGTCACGGCGACGGGGAGCGGTGGTTGCGCGGCGTTGGCGGCGGCTGTGGCTCGGGCGGCGGGGGGCGAGGACCGCGAGCGCTCGCTTGCGGGGCCGCTCGTGCCGGCTGTGGCCCCGGCGATCGGAGCGCACATCGCCAGCGCCAGGCCGGCTGCGGCGGGCGCGATCAGCGCCGGCAGCCCTGCCCGCAGGCACGCGTGACAGCGCGTCCACGCAGCGCGGCGGGCGGAACATGTTGCGAGGATCATCTGCTCGCAGCCTAGCTGCGTGGACAGCCGGATGTGGCAGCTTCCGGGCGGTCAGCTCGCGCCGGTGAGCGTGCTATCACTCCCGGCACGACGTGAGCACGGCACCCCTCTCAGCAACCGATCCGACCGCTGTCGACTTCTCGACATGCGCCGGCGTGCTGGCCTCCCAGCAGCTGCGGGAGGCCGTCAGACGCGAATGGGTGCTCGCCGGCGAGTGGCGCATCCCGACAGAGGCGATCCAGCCCGCCAGCCTCGATCTGCGTCTCGGCGAGTTCGCGTGGGCGCTGCGCTGCAGCTTCCTGCCGGACAGCAGCTCCACCGTCGAGGAGAAGATCGAGGATCTGGCCTTCCAGAAGATAGACCTTCGCGACGGAGCCACGCTCGAGCGCGACCGTCCCTACCTCGTCCCGCTGATCGAGGAGCTCCATCTCCCCCCGGAGATTCGCGCGAAGGCCAACCCCAAGAGCTCGACCGGCCGCCTGGACGTGTTCACCCGAGTGATCACCGATTGCAACCATCGCTTCGACGAGATCCCCGCCGGGTATCACGGCAAGCTCTACCTGGAGGTAGTCCCGCGCTCGTTTGCGATCCACGTCCGCACCCGCCTCGCCCTCAACCAGGTGCGCCTGATCAGCGGCGACGCGCGCCTCTCCGATGAGCAGCTCGTGACGGTCCACGAAGAGTTTCCCCTGCTCTATCTCGACTCCCATTCACTGCGCGCCAGCGAGCTGTCGCTGGCGGACGGCCTGTTCCTGAGCCTGGACATCTCCGGGGCTCCGGAGAACATCGTCGGCTACCGCGCCAGGAAGAACAGCCTGCCCGTGGACCTCGGGTCCGTCGGCGCGCTCAAATGGCAGGACTACTGGGACCCCGTGCACCCGGAGAAGGGCGGGCGGATCGTGCTCGAGCCGGAGGCCTTCTACCTGCTGCTGTCGGCCGAGGGGGTGAGCATCCCGCCGTCATACGCGGCCGAGATGCTGGCCTACGACCCGACCGCGGGCGAGCTGCGCACCCACTACGCGGGGTTCTTCGACCCGGGCTTCGGCTACTCGCCCGACGGCAAGCGCCACGGCAGCCGCGCCGCGCTGGAGGTGCGCGCCCGTGACGTGCCCTTCATGGTCGAGCACCGCCAGCCCGTCTGCAAGCTCGCCTTCGAGCGGATGGCGAGCAAGCCGGACGTCCTCTACGGCCAGGACCTGGGGTCCAACTATCAGGGGCAGCTGACGATGCTCAGCAAGCACTTCGTAGAGCAGACGGCGGGCATCGCGCAGCTGGCGCTGCGCGAGTCCGGCGAGCCGCTGGAGTCCGTGTCGCAGCCCGGTTATCAGTAATCGCGCCTCAGAATCGCCCGGTTCGCCTCCCGCGGGTTTCCCGGCCGCCTGCTCGGTAGCCGCCACGGACGACCGTGTCGCTCATCGGGCGTAGAGTCGTACACGTGGACTGAGTCGTTGCTCGACTTGGTTCTGCTTGTGCTCAGCCGTCGCTATGAGAGCCGTTGGTACGCCGCGAGGTGGGCTGGAGGCGCTCGAGGAGGTTCTCATGTCTCGCAACTCTGTGCTCGTCGCGCTGGCGTTCGCTTTCGCCTTAGCGCTCGCGGCCTCTACGGGGCAGGCCGCCTCGCCCACCGCACCCAGCGTAAGCACCGGAAGCGTCTCAAACGTGACTTTCTCCTCCGCGATCCTCGATGGGTCGGTCGACCCCCGGGGGCAGGAAACCAACTATGCCTTCCAGTACGGACCCACCCGTAGCTACGGGTCCCAGACACCGCTCTCACCGGCCGGGAACGGGACGAAAACGCTCAGGGTGAGCCAGTCCGTGAGCGGACTGCAGCCGCTCACCACCTACCACTACCGGATCGTGGCGAGCAGCCAGGCCGGGACAACGAACGGAAGGGATCGCACCTTCACCACGCCGGCGATCCCTCTCTCGCTGGTCATCACCGGTGTCCCGGACCCGGTCGTCTTCGGAAACTCCTTCCTGGTCGAGGGCACGCTATCCGGGACAGGGGCCGGCAACCACGAGATCGTCTTGCAGGCCAATCCCTACCCATACTTGGGCGGCTTTCAGATCGTCGGCAACCCGGAGGTCACGAATCCCACCGGGGGCTTCTCGTTCCCGTTCCTCGGCCTACTCGAAAGCGCGCAGCTGCGTGTGGTGACGGTCGGCAAACCAGAAGTGTCCAGCCCCCCGGTGCTCGAGAACGTGGCGGTTCGGGTTTCCTTCCACGTGCGTTCAGTCGGCCGCCCCGGTTTCGTGCGCCTGTACGGCACGGTCGCCCCAGCGGAGGTCGGCGCGCTCGTCGGCTTCCAGCTGCTCGTGCCCGGCCACAGGTCCGTGAACGAGGGCGGCACCTCCGTGAAAGCCGGCACCCCGACCGTCTCGCGCTTCAGCCGCGTCGTACGTCTCCACAGACGCGGTCTCTACCGCGCGCTCATCCAGGTCCCACCCGGGGCACACGTATCGAACTACAGCACCCCCATCCTCGTCCGCTGAGAACGTGTTTTGAAATAGGCGGTGCGGTCGGGGCGTTCATGGACCAAGCTGGGCGACGCGGGACGGTGAAGCGCGTGCTGGTGGCACGCGCAAGCCGGCACGTGGCGATCCAGCGC
>CABEDD010000198.1_pt1 | contig 13589 bp, 14 predicted proteins | sample 3132901 | NCBI WGS metagenome assembly CABEDD01 (sample SAMEA5534329, study PRJEB31848) | metagenome | biome: tundra; feature: field; material: soil | place: USA | collected 2013-05 | depth 0.15 m
GGCCCGGCAGACCTGTGCCGGCACCGCCGTACAGCTCACCCCCGACGTGAGCGCGATGTCGCCCGGCCCGCCCCTGTCAACGCGCTGCCCCGTGCTATTTCACCTTCATGGTGCCCTGCACGTCGCTGCAAACGGCATCGTGCGCGTAGCTGTGTCATGTCCGCTGGGCTGCGAGTACGTCAGGGGCTCCATAGCCCAGCCGCGGGCGCTCGTTCTGGAAAAATACTTCTCGCTCCCCGCCTCAACTGCGAGCAGGATCGAGTCGTTCCGCCTGTCCCGCCGTCAGCGCGACTACCTACGCCGCCATCGTCGCGTTCGCGTCAAGCTCGTGGTCGGCCCGGGGCTGGGCGACTCCGGCAAGCTCGCCCTCGCCCCGGACACCAAGTCAACCTGGGCACTGCTCGTTCAGTAATCGGCTGGGGTACCCACGACAATCGAGCCAGCCCATACGCGACGGCCGATGAGGTCGCCCAGGTTAGGGTCGGGTGACTGGGACAGAGGCTCTCTTGGGAGAACACAGGTTGGGCAGGCCGTTCGTTGGACGATGGGCTTCGAGCCCGGGGCCCCCGCCAGAACCACGGAACCCGCGCGTTTGCGGGGTTTCCGCCGATGGACCTTACTGGACACCACTCCAACCCCTCCGGACCCCTGGAAGCGTTGCTCCGCGGCCCGCCCAGCACGGGCGATAGCCCCGTCGCCGCGGTCGCAAACGGGCAGATTACTCGCCCTGGGCAAGCTGCCCGAGCCATTGCATCTCGGCATCTCCGGCAGGGCCGGATCATCGACGCGATGGGACAGCGCGTTCGTGCGGTCAATTTCCTCGCGTATAAGGGACATCGTCCCACCGCCGGAGGTTTGTGCGACAGCCACCGCGCATTGCGGAAACGGCGGCTCGGCTCTTGCTCGTCTCTTGCTCTGCGGAAGCGTTGGCCGTTTCGGCCTCTCGGCCGCCGCGACGCCGAACGTGCCTAACTGGTGGCGATCGTGAAGTGCAGTGTTCGTGTTGTTGAGCGTTTGCCTGACGCGGCCGCGGTCACCAGCAGCGTGTAGCTCCCGGGCCTCAGCCGTTTGTGCTTGGAGATGAGGCCCTGAAAGCGCACCTTGTTGGTTCCCGCGTGTGCGGAGAACGTCAGCGTGCCCGCGATGACCGTGCGAGTACAGCGACGCTTGTTCCTGTTCTTCCTGGTCTGTGCGACGCAGGACTTTCCGACCTTGCGTCCGCGGGCCGGCTTCGTGAACCTGAAGGTCACGCTCGCCGACTCGTTGAGGCCGAAGGAGAACGTCGTCCCGAGCGGGAGCTTCTTCTTGCTCTTCTTGGCGCTGATGTGGGCGAGCGCGTTGCCCTCGCGCCAAGTCTTCGCCGTCTCGCTCAGGCTGCTGAGGATCGGTGCGAGCAGAGGGGCCACGACCGGCGCAGCGCCGACCGGCGCAGCGCCGACCGTGATCGACGCCGTCACGACGGCTGCGGTCCCGTGGCTGCTCGATGCGTCGTAGCTGAAGCTGTCGGGGCCCGAGTAGCCGGGTGCGGGCGTGTAGACGGCCTGGCCGGTGGCGGCGGTGAGCGACAGCGTGCCGTGTGCCGGCGTGCCGACGATCGCGTACGCCAGTGGAGCTTTGACCGGGTCCGCACACTGGAGCTGGATCGTGACCGGCTGGCCGAACGCGGTGGCTGAGCTCAGTGGATTGCAGGTCGGTTGCGGACTGAACTCGTAGGCGCCAATGTCGGTGCTGGCGCCGAACTGGCGTGGGTTGCCTTCGAAGTCGAGCGTGCCGTCGGCTGGTTGGTTCAGCCCAGCGTCGATCGTGGGCGAGCCCACCAGCTCACGGAAGTCGCCCGCCGCGGCGTTCGTGAACAGCGGCGGCGCTTTGACGTTGCCCCCTTCGCTGGTGCTGCTGACGGCGCCCGTGGGGCTGGCGTAGTCGGAGTGGGTGATGTAGATAATGCCGAGGAGCGAGGCGCTCACGTCGTGGCCGCCGGCCGAGTTGACCGCGATCGTGTTGTAGGCATTCAGGAAGAGTTCGCCGCTGGCGGCTTCCTGGAACAGCTGGATCGCGGGCGCAAGGGCGGCCTCGGAGTAGATCGTGTCGTTGTACAGCGTCTCGGTCGCAGACCCTCCGTTGGACCAGATCCCGACCGCGCCGCGATTGCTGCCGGGCAGGGCGACGATCACGCTGTCGCGAAGCGTGCCATTGTAGCACTGGCACAGCATGTTGCCGCCGATGGGCTTACCGCTGATGAACAGCCGTTCGAGTACCCCGGAATCGATCCCAAGCGCTCCACACTGCCCTGCTCTTCGATGTCGAGGTAGCCGAGGGACAGGCTGTCCACTCCGTTGGCGCGGAAGACCGCGGTTGTATGCCCCGTGATGACCGGGCGCGGCTTTCCGGCGACGCCGTGGACGCTCATCCCGGCTGCGCCCGGTTCGATCGCACTGCCCGAAACGCTGTAGTTGCCCGGTTCGACGATCACCTCTTCGCCTTTGGCGGGTTTGTTGCTGCCCACGCCGTGAACGGCCGTGGTGAGGTCGCATGCCGTCGCCGGGGTCTGGCAGTTGCTCGACGACGCCCCGGTGGGGCTCGCGTAGCGCACCGCCCAGGCGCTGGGCGCGCCCGCCAGCGGCACGCTCAGCGCGATACCCGCGAGCACGATGCGCACGACGGTCCGCGGTATCGGGAGTGAAGGCACCGGCACGCCAGCGCGAGTCTACCAGGCACGCTACTGCTCCCGCCCGACGAGGCAGCGCTCCGCAGCGCCGCTGCTCGCGCAAAGCGAGCGCGCCGATCCACGAGCCCCAGACTGTCGAGATGGACGAGGAGGAGGACTGGAGCACCCCGATTTGATCGCTTCTGCTTTGCGCCGAAGAAGCTGGAGACCGGCTCGGCGTTATCGCGCTCGAGCGTCGGCGCTCACCCCGTCCGCCGCAGTGTCAACGTGATCGCGTGGAAGTACGTGCCCTCGGTGACGGAGTGGCCCGCCTTGTCTTCGGACCGCCAGGGGGTCGTGCCATTGATGCGCAAGACGATCCTTCGCCGGCGTTTGTCGAAGAGGGTTCCCGGGTCGATCTTTGCCACGGCCGCGATGGCGGGCGGCATTTCCGGCCCAGTGCAGCTCGAGAACGGATCGGTGCCCACGGGTGCCCCGAACACCGCGAGCCCCTGGAGATGCTCCCGCCCGTGGCGGCGGGTGGACTGGGGCTGCACCATCACTTCCCAGTGCTTAACCGACCTCATCCCGCAGTCTTGGGCTTCGGCCGGGTTGCCGTTGCACGGGTTGTTGGGGGGAATGTCGTTATGACGCTCGATCGTGCCGACGACACCCGGGATCTGGGCGTACCCCGAGCCGCTGGGGCCGAGCTCGACGAGCCCTTGTGATTCCCCGGCATCGACGATGTGCGCCGTGACCGGCTGAGCCTTCGTCGTGTTGAAACGAACCGTCTGTGACGCCGTGATCGGCGGTTGACACACGCCCTGTTCCATCGAAGTGAGCGTGCTCTTCACCGTCTCTTCGAGCTGTATGGTCGCCTTGAAGGCGGCGCTCTTCGCCTGTGCATACGGCGCCACGGTGAGCACGACCGCCAAGGCCGCAGCGAAGGCCAGCACCGGAGTAACAGACGGCTGGTGGTTCGACGGCATTGCGAGGCTCGCTTTCGCTCGGTCGTCCGTCGCGGGCCGGTGTGCGATCGCGGCAAGGGTCAGGAACGGCTGGTCAGACCGGCTGACGCATCATCCTCCTTCTAGGAGGCAAAGTCAAGATCCGTCTGGGGGCGCCCCGCTCCCGCTCTTGGACGACAAGGGAGCGTCTCCGGACGCCTGTGCGACAGCCCGCTCAGGACGAATACCGAGCGTGCTCGATGGACCGACGCTCACGCTCGGTCCTGGCGCAAAGCGATAGCGGGTCGGCAAGCCGGGAGCACGAGCTGGGAGTGTGCTACTCGCGCTTTCGGCGCGCTAGGCGGTCAGCTTCGAGGACATGGTGATCACCACCGAGCGCCCCATCCGCGAGATCGCCCAGATCCATCGAGACGTTCCGCCGCCACGACGAACTGTGCCACGCGAACGCTGCCGAAGAGCACGTGCGACGGCACGCCCTCGCATGCGGCTAGCCCCGCAGCTTCGGGATCGCCACGCGCCAGAAGGTCATGTCTTTCTTGACGGCGTCCAGATACTCGGCCTCGGGTGTGTTCAGCTTGGCGTAGTCGATCCCGGTGATGTTCATGCCGGCGTCGTTGTCGAGCGCGGGCGCATCCCAAGCCTCGCGCATGTACTTGCCAGCGACGCGTCGGGTTTCACGAACCAGGACGTCGTACTTTGTCGACACGGCCGTGGATTCCGTGCTGATCTGTGCGAGGTAGCTGTTGAGGGACTCCTGGACGGCATGGAGGACCCCCGAGATCCGCAGCCGTTCTTCGCTGCGGCCATCCGCCGCTGAAAAGGACGTGAAAAGGACGTGGAGCGCAAAACGGCCCTTCCAACACCTCTCAAAGCGGCCTCCGCGAGCGACCCGAAACCCGCCGATTAGCAGGCATCTTCAGAAATGGCGAGACCCAGACTCGAACTGGGGACACCACGATTTTCAGGGATGGTCGTCGCGGACTGAATCTCTCGGCCGGCCGTCCTGCGCGCTCATGCGCCCGGCGCCAGGTGCCCCACAGACCGGACAGCCTAGCGTGTCGATGTTCATATGCAGGCCTACGCCAAGCGCACGACGCCCACGGCGCCCGGCGCGATCGACCGCTGGTCAGAGATCGGCAGAGCTCGCCTCCGCGCGGAGCCCACGAGATTACCTCCACAAGTCAGGGCACCTCAGCGCAACTGAGGGCGTCTGACGAGATCGCCTATCGCGTTTTGACGGGCAATTGGACCCCGTTTGGACCCCGTCGCACGCTTCAGCAGCGCCCCGCAGGTGCCAAACCATGCCCAATAGCAGGCACTTCTCGTAGTCGGGGAGACAGGATTCGAACCTGCGACCGCCCGGCCCCCAGCCGGGTGCGCTACCAGACTGCGCCACTCCCCGTGACGACTTCGATTCTACGGACATGTCCGCCGGATGCTGCCGTCCGATCGCCGTGCGAACATACGTTCGTGACATGCCTCGACCACCACCTCCACCGGCTCGACCGGGATCTCCGCGGGGTTCCAGCCAACCACGGCTTGGCCGAACCGAAGGCGTCGCGTGCCTGCCCCGCGTGCCTGCGACGCTCCGCGTTGATCGCGGCGCTGGCCCCCGCGATCGAGCAGCGGTCGCTGCACCGCCGGGATCTGCTCGCCCTGCTCGCGCTCTCAAACGAGCAGCTGCTGCTCGCAGCCACGAACGTCGGGAATCCTCACGGGGTCTCGCGCCGGCGCTCTGTCTCCCTCTCTCTCCCGCCGCCAATCCCCACCGAGCAGGTACCCACCGCCATCTGCCGTCACGATCCCAGCGGCGAGGGCTACCCCGAGGCGCTCGCGCAGCTGGACTGCGCGCCCGCCGTGCTGTACGGGACCTGCACGACCGAGCGTCTGCGCGAGCTGCTCTGCGGGCCCACCGTCGCGATCCTCGGCAGCCGCGACTACTCCTCCTACGCCCGGCGGATCGCGTTCGAGCTCGCCCGCGACCTCGCCCGCGCCGGGGTCACCGTCATCAGCGGCGTCAACGAGGGCCTGGAAGGAGTCGCCCACCACGGCGCGCTGCACGCGGGCGGCAGCACGATCGCCGTGATGGCCGGCTCGCCCGATCGCGCCCACCGCGCCCACCACGATCCTCTGCACAGACGCATCCTCGCCCACGGCGCCGCCGTCTCGGAGCTCCCACCCGGGTTCATCGCGCGCCAGGGCTGGCCGTTCATCGCCAGCCAGCGCATCATCGCCGCGCTCGCCGGCCTCGTCGTGGTCGTCGAGGCCGCGGGACGCTCGTGCACGCTCCTGACCACGCAGATCGCGGCTGAGATCGGACACGACGTCGCGGTCGTCCCCGGGCGCGTCACCGACCCCGGGGGCGTATGGCTGCTGGAGCTGCTGCGCGACGGAGCACACCCCGTCGGGAATGCTCGAGACGTGCTCGAGCTGATCGGGGACGACTGGTCATCCGGCGGCGCTCGGACGGGACGTTCTCCACCGGCCGGCCCGCTGACGCGCCCTGCTCGGTCTGCCTGAGAAGTCCGCCCCGCTCGGCCGCTTTGGTCCTCGCGGCTAGCCGGCTTTCACCGGGCGGTATTCACGCGTCGACGGGTCCTGCTCCATCAGCCCGATCGTCTTCAGCGTCTTGACGTAGCGGTGTGTCGTGGAGGGCGACATGTCCAGATGGTGGGCGATCTCGACGATCGAACGCCACGGCCTGTCCGGGCCGTAGCACGCGAGCACCGACAGGCCGCGCAGCAGCGACTGCGAGAGCTGCGGGTCTCCAAGCGCGGCCTCCAGCGCCGCCTGAGAGGCGCGCTGCAGCTCATGCGCTCCGCGGCTGGAGCCTCCGGGCGGGTCATACGCGTGGTTCAGCGCCACCAGGAGCAGATTCGAGACGACGCCGCCGCGGGTCCTGCTCGCCGCGCGAATCACGTGTTCCACCTGAAGCGGCGACAGCGTGATCGAGATGTCGTGTAGATCCTCGTCGTGTTTGCTCATCCTCGTTACCCCCAGAATCTCTGGTTGTTTGCCACAGCGCCTCGCGACTGACGAGCACGAGTCCGCTGCACAGGCTCTTTCGGAGCAGCAGCCAAATTCAGGATTATAAGCTACCCCATATAACAGAACTATATCGGATTACGACGCCAGGCTGCCGGCGGCCCGGCTCGAGCGGTGCTCTGATAGACCCCGCGACGATGGACGACACCGAGCATCCGAGCCCCACACGGCGCTCTCCGGCCCGCCGATCGCTGCCCTCCACCCTCGCCGGGCGCGCGGCCGTCCTGCTCATCGCGCTGGCGCTGGCGGGGCTCGTCGTCTATGCGCTCTCGCGCCTTGACTTCAGCCGGGTCGGGCATGCGCTGATCACCGCGACCCCCGGCTGGATCGCGCTCGCGCTCGCGCTGATGGGGCTCTCGCTCATGCTGCGCTCGGTCTCCTGGCACGAGGCTCTGCGCGCCGCGCTCCCCGACACTCCGATCGGCTGGATCGCGGTCGCCCGCGCGACGATGATCGGCGTGATGGCCTCCGCGGTTGTTCCCGGGCGCATCGGCGAGCCCACCCGGATCGTGGTGCTCTCGCGCCGCCTGGACGGTCCCCCGCGACGCGTGCTGCCGATCGTCACCGGCACGGTGTTCTCACAAACGCTGATCAACCTGCTCGCCCTGGCCATCCTCACGTCGGTCACGTTCGGCAGCATTCCCGTTCACGGGCGCCTGGCGGGGATCCTCGCGGTCGCCGCTGTCCCGCTGGGGCTATGCGCGCTGGTGGCGCTCGGCCCGCGCCTGCTGCGCCTCGCTCAGCGCTCGCGCTCGCTGCGCGTGCGGCTCCTCAGCGCGACGATCGCCCGGCTGCTGGGGCTGGCCAAACAGGGCCTGGTCGTGTTCGTCACGCCGCGCCACGGACTCGCCTCGGTGGCGGCACAGCTGCTGGCGTGGACGCTGCAGTGGCTCGCCTGCTACGCGGTCGTGCTCGCGCTCGGCCTGCCCGCCAATCCCGCGCTCATCGCAGCCGCCGCGGTCCTGCTCGCCGTCAACGTCAGCGCGGTCCTGCCGGCGACACCGTCCAACGTGGGCGTGTTCCAGGCCGCCTGCCTGATCGTGCTCGCCGCCTACGGCGTCGGCGCGGGCCAGGCGATCGCCTACGGCATCGTGCTGCAAGCCGTCGAGGTCGTTACCGCGCTGGCCCTCGGCGTCCCGGCGCTGCTCGGCGAGGGCCTGACCTGGCGCGACATCCGCCGCGCCGCGCAGCAGCCCCCGGAGGAGTCTCCGCCGACGCTCAGTTGAGCAGCGCGCGCAGCGACTGGCGCAGCGAGCGGGCGGTCTGCAGCACCGCGGTGGGCTCATACCCACAGGAGGCCATGCAGTTCTCGCAGCGGGGGTCGCGTCCGCGACCGTAGGAGCTCCAGTCGGTCGTCTCGATGAGCTCCTCATAGGTCTGGGCGTAGCCGTCGGACATCAGGTAGCACGGGCGCTGCCAGCCCAACAGCGAGTAGCTGGGAATGCCCCAGGCGGTGCAGTCATATTCGACCTTGCCTTCCAGGAAGTCGAGATACAGGGGAGTGTGGTTGAGCCGCCAGCGCTTGCGCCGGCCGCCGGCGAACGCCTCCCTGAACAGCTCCCGCGTCTGCTCCACGCCGAGGAAGTGCTCCTGGTCGGGCGCCTTCTCATAGGCGTACGCGGGCGAGATCTCCATCTCGTCGACTTCGAGGTCGTCGTTGAGGAAGTCGAGCACCTCGCGCACCGTCTTCGGCGAGTCGTGCGTGAAGAAGGTGGTGTTGGTCGTCACCCTGAAGCCCGCCGCCTTGGCCGCCCTGATCGCGGACACCGCCTTGTCGAACACGCCGTCGCGTTCGACCGAGGCGTCGTGGCGCTCGCGCAGCCCATCCATGTGTATCGCCCACGTGAAGTACGGGCTCGGTTTGAAGTTCTCGAGCTTACGCTCGAGCAGGATCGCGTTGGTGCACAGATAGACGAACTTCTTGCGCTTGATCAGTTCCTCTGCGATCACGTGGATCTCGGGATGCACCAGCGGCTCGCCCCCGGCGATCGAGACCATCGGGGCGCCCGCTTCCTCGATCGCGCCCACCGCCTGCTCTACCGGCATCCGCCTGCGCAGGATGTGCTCGGGTTGCTGGATCTTGCCGCAGCCGGCGCAGGCGAGATTGCACTGGAACAGGGGCTCCAGCTCGACGAGCAACGGAAACTTGTCTCTTTTCGCTAGGCGCTGGCGCAGCAGATACCAGCCCATACGCGTGCTCTGCCTGACCCGGACCGCCATTGCGCCCACCTTAGCCCTCCGGAGACCCCTCATGAAGACCAGCGGATCCCGATCCGCCGTCGCGAACGGTCTCCGGACCCGATCGACCCGCGCGTTGTGACTCCCGAGGAGGAGGAGGAGGAGGAGGCCAGTCACGCAGCGCGCCGGCAACCCGGCGCAGCACCCGCGCGGCGCGCAGCGCCCCGGCAACCGCCTGGGGACGCAACAGCTCGTGGCTCGGACTGTCGAGCACAACGCGCACCACCGCAAACGGCCGTCCCGCGGCGCCCGGCGTGAGCCACACCGACTCCATGTCCACCGCGATCGCCCCGTCCGCCAGCAGTTGGGCGCGACGCTCGCCCAGCGCGATCTTCGACACGCACACGATCTCCCCGCTGCGCACCGTCATCCCACGGTCTCGCAGGCCCTCGGTCAGACCCGCGGCATCCGCGCACACGATGCGCTCCGTCGCGTCGCTATGTCCCTCGTCCCTCGCGGCGAGCACCGCCTCGGCGACAATCACTTCTCCGGGCACGGACTCGGTGTCGAGGCCGCCGCAGAAACCGAGGACGAGCAATGCCCGGCCCGGCGTCCGCGCCAACATCGCAGCCGTGCGCATCGCGTGCTTCGGGCCCATCCCCGTCTTGCGCACGCGCGCGGCGCGGGCGCCTCGCGGGGCGGACCCCACGATCAGGGCCTCGACGCGCAGAGGCGCCGCGATCAGCAGACGGCTGCTCATCCCGTCGCCGCCGCCGACACCGCCGAAACCGCCAACACCACCGCAGCCACCACCGCTCTCCTCAGGAGGAGGAGCCCCCACCCGCGCCCGTGCCTGTGCCGGGGCGAGTGCGGGCGCGGCGCGTAAGCGGGCGCACGTTGTCCGGCACCTCGCCCGGCGCGCCCGTCGGGGAGGAGGGGTGCGCCTCGGCGGCAGGGGCCTCCTCGTCGCTCAGCCCGAACAGCTCGCGCACGAGCTCGATGCTCGCGTGGCCGCGCGCTTCGCCGTGACTGCGCAGCCGGATAGTGGGCTCGTGCAGCAGACGGTTCATGACCGCCCGGGCGATCGCCTCCACGCGCACGAGATCGCGCGGCGAGGCCGACTCCCAGCGCCCGTCGTTCTCGGCCAGCACCTGATCCACCAGCGCCGCGCCGTGTTCGCGCAGCGCGCTGAGGGTCGGCAGCACGTCGAGCTGGCCGAGCCAGCGCGCGAAGCGCTGGATCTCATCCTCGACGATCTCCTGCGCGCGCGGGACCTCGCTCGCGCGCGTGTCGAGATTGCGCGCGACCACGGCCTGCAGGTCGTCGATGTCATACAGGCTCACCCCCTCGATCTCCGCGCAGTGCGGGTCGATGTCGCGCGGGACGGCGATGTCGATCAAGAGCAGCGGACGCGAGTCGCGCCCCCGCATCACCTCGGCGAGCTCCTCGCGCCCGACAATCGGGTGCGGCGAGGAGGTCGAGGACAGCACGATGTCGGCGACCGTGAGCTGCTCGGGCAGGCCGTCGAGCCCCACGACCGAACCGCCGAAGCGCTGGGCCAGGTGCAGCGCACGGTCGGCGTGGCGGTTGGCGATGAAGATCGTTCCCGCCCCCTGCTCGGCCAGCGCGCGGGCGGTCAGCTCGCTGGTCTCCCCCGCGCCGAGGATCACGACGTGGCACTCGGCCAGGCCGCCGAGCACTTTCAGCGCGAGATCCACGGCGACCGAGGGCACGCTGGCGCGGCCGGAGCCGATCGCGGTCTGAGAGCGCACGCGCTTGCCGGTGGACAACGCCGCCGCGAACAGCCGGTTGGACAGCGGCCCGGTGGTGCCGGCTCGCAGCGCGGCCTCGTGCGCGCGCCTGACCTGGCCCTGGATCTCGGCCTCGCCGACGATCATCGACTCCAGGCCCGCCGTCACGCGGTAGAGCTGGCGCGCGGCGTCGCAGTTGCGTGGCGAGTAGATAGATTCCGCGAGCTCGGTCGGGCGGATCTCCGCGCGCTGGGCGAGCAGCCCGAGCACGTCGCCCTCGGCGCGCACCGAGTCGCCGACGACGAGATACACCTCGGTGCGGTTGCACGTGCAGATCACGACCGCCTCGCGCACCTCGGTCGTGGCGAGCGCGGACTGCGCGAGCTCGCACGCTTGGGCCTCGGTGAACGCCAGGCGCTCGCGCAGCGCGACCGGCGCCGTCTTGTGGGAGACGCCGAGCGCCAGCAGCTCGCTCATACCGTCTCGCGCTCCCTGGCCGGGGTCTGGGGCTCGGGCGTCTGGCCATGGGTCTCGTCCTGCCGGCGAGGCTGCCCCCCAAGTTGGAGCTGGCCCGCGTCCCCAGGCCGCCCCGCCGGGTGGGGCGGTTCCCGGGAGGGCTGGCCCGCGCGCGTGCGCAGCTCGCGCACGTCACGCTCCACACGGCTCAGGCGAATCGCCATGATCGCCACGTAGATCAGGACGATCGAAAAGAACACGATGTACGCGGCGGCGACGTAGCCGGAGCCCGTGTTCCGCGGAAGGGTGGCGGCGAGCGCGCTCATCGGTACCCCAGTATGCGGCTGGAGGATTTGAGCAGGATGCGCGTGCGCTTGGCCGCCAGCTCATACGAGCACAGCGTCGCGAACAGCAGCACCATCGCGCCCAGCGACACTCCGAACGTCAGCGCCATCGCCGGTGGCAGGTTCGAGGAGCTGCCGAGCACGCGCGGATGCAGGTAGGAGCTGGAAAGGCGCACGGCGAGGAAGTTCATCGGCACGAACGCCCCGGCGGTGATCGCAAACACCGATGCGTAGCGCGCCTGGCGCTCGGGGTCCTCGATCGCAAAGCGCAGCGGCTGATAGGTCGCATACAGCAGCATCACGATCAGAAACGACACCAGCGTCGGCTCGCTCCACACCCACCAGTGCCCCCACGAGCCGCGCGCCCAGATCGAGCCCGTCAGCAGCACGGCCACGCCGAAGATCAGGCTCAGGTGGACCGTCACATACGAGCGCAGATCCCAGCGCTGATCGCGCGTGCGCAGGTGCGCGATCGCCATCAACCCGCCGAGCACGAACCCGCACAGCGACACGATCGCCAGGGGCACGTGCAGGTAGAAGATCTTCTGCAAAAACCCTTCTTCGGCTTCGATCGGCGCGTAGAAGAACACGAGCGCGAGCGCCGCACCCATCGCGGCGACAGTCGAGATGCTCAGGGTGCGCAGGCCTCGTCCGATCGGCATTGGGTTCGGTCAATCCTCCAGCAAGAAGTCAAACACGGCGTAGGCGATGAGCCCGAACACCAGATCATAGAGCCCCAGCGTCCCCAGCCAGCGCAACTGCGGGCCCCCAGGGTGCACGATGCTCAGCAGCGGCGAGCTCGCCCGGGCGCCGGCGATCACGACCGGCACGAGCAGCGGCAGCGCCAGCAGCGGCCCGAGCAGATCGCGCGCCCGGGTGCGCACGGCCAGCGCCGCGATCAGCGTACCGATCAGCGCGATCCCCACGTCGGCGAGCGCGAGCACCGCGAGCAGCCCCGGCAGCGCCTGCCCGAGCGCGGGTCCGAGCAGCAGCAGCCCGAACGCCGGCACCGCCACCAGCTCCAGCACGATCAGGTAGGCCAGCAGCGCGAGCGCCTTCGCCACCAGCATCGCGCTGCGGTCCACAGGCGCGAGCAGAAACCCGTCGAACCCCCCCTGCTCGGCGTCGGCCACGAACAGCCGGTTGATCCCGAGCATCGCCGCGAACAGCAGCGTCACCCACAGGATCCCCGCCGCCTCGTCGCCGGAAACGGTGTTCTGGTTCAGCGCGAAGTGGAACACCACGAACGTGCTCACCGCGAACAGCGACATCCCCGGCACGGACTCCAGCGTGCGCAGCTCCACGAGCAGCTCCTTTCCCAGCAGCGCGCCGACGGTCGCCGCCAGGCCGGGCGGCCTCGCCGACGATCTCCGCGCATCGTTCGCGGTCGGGGGACTGTCGGTCATCGCGCTCACCTGTACAGCTCCGTTATCTCGCTCGGATCGACGCTCCCGGCCTCGCGCAGCAGCGCCACCCGGCCGCCGCGCAGGCCCAGCACGAGGTCGGCCTCGGCCAGCCCCCCGCCGGGGTCGTGGCTGGAGATCACCCGCGTACGGCGCCCGTCCGGGCCGGTTCCCGCGCCGATCAGCGGCCACACCAGCTCCCGCGCCGCCGGATCGAGACTCACCCACGGCTCATCGAGCAGCAGCAGCTCGGGGTCGTGCAGCACCGCGCGGCAGATCGCCACGCGCTGGACCATCCCGCGGGACAGTGTCTTCAGCGGCTCGCCAGCGCGATCCACGAGCCTAACGGCGGCGAGCAGTTCCTCGACGCGCTCCGTGCCGACACCGTGCAAGCGCGCGTGAAAGCGCAGATTCTCGCGTGCGGTCAGCTCCCTATACAGCAGCGGCTCGTGGCCGAGCAGCCCGATCCGCCCGCGTACCTGCCAGGCGTCGTCGGGCAGCCGGCAGCCGAGCACCTCGACCTCGCCCGCGTGCGGGCGCAGCAGCGTCGCCAGCACACGCAGCAGCGTCGTCTTGCCTGCGCCGTTGCGCCCGAACACGACCAGAGTCTGCCCGCCAGCCAGCGACAGCGACACATCGCTCAGGGCCTCGCGTTCGCCGTAACGGCGCACGAGCCCGTCTAACTCGATCACACGCCCGCGGTCTGGGGCTCGTGCCGGGTCTGGGCGGCCGCGATCAGCTCGCGCACGGCGCCCTCGTCACCGGCGCGCAGCAGCTCGATCGGATCAGGTTCCCCGCCC
>CABEDD010000200.1_pt1 | contig 13481 bp, 18 predicted proteins | sample 3132901 | NCBI WGS metagenome assembly CABEDD01 (sample SAMEA5534329, study PRJEB31848) | metagenome | biome: tundra; feature: field; material: soil | place: USA | collected 2013-05 | depth 0.15 m
AACCGCCGCTCGGCTGAGAAGGCGCTCGCGCACGTCGGCGCCCGCGTGGAGGTGAGCGCCGAGCACGAGCTGCTGCGCGAGATGGACGGCCTGGTGCTGCCCGGTGTCGGCGCGTTCCCCGCCGGGATGCGGGCGATCCGCGAGCGGGGGCTGGACGAGCTGTTGATCGAGCGTGCGCAGGCGGGCGTGCCGCTGCTGGGGCTGTGCCTGGGGATGCAGCTGCTGTTCGAGCGCTCCGAGGAGCACGGCGGCGCCGAGGGCTTGGGGCTGCTGGCGGGCACGGTGCGCCGGTTGCCGGCCGATTCCCAATCGGCGCCCGGGCTGAAGCTGCCGCACATCGGTTGGAGCGAGGTGCATTGGCGCCGGATGACGCCCCTGAGCGAGGGGCTGCCGGACCCGAGCTATCTGTATCACGTGCACAGCTTCGCGCCCGTGCCCGCCGATGAGGAGGTCGTGCTGGCCACGGCGGATTACGGCGAGCCGTTCGCCGCCATCGTCGGAGCCGGCAACGTGTACGGCACTCAGTCGCACCCGGAGAAGTCCTCGGCGCACGGGCTGGCGCTGCTTGCGAACTTCACGCGCCTGTGCGGCCGGGCGGCGGTACCCGCGTGAGCGCGCGCCGGGCGGGCGATCGATCGGCCATGAGCCCGAGATTCCAATTCCGGACGTGAGTCCGCAACCCCTGTCCCAGAGCGGGTTTTCGACATGATCCTATATCCAGCGATCGACATTCTCGACGGCTCGGCGGTGCGCCTCGTCAAGGGCGACTTCGACGCGAGGAAGGTCTACGACGAGGACCCGTTGTCGGCCGCGCGCGGCTGGGTGGAGGCGGGCGCGGAATATCTACATGTGGTCGATCTCGACGGCGCGAAGTCGGGCGCGCCGATCAATCTCGATCACCTGCGGCGGATCGCGGGCGAGCTGGGCGTGCCGGTGCAGTACGGCGGCGGTCTGCGCTCGGCGCGGGCGGTGAGCGACGCGCTGGCGGCGGGTGCCGCACGCGTGATCCTCGGCACGGCGGCGTTCACGCAGGCGGGCCTGCTGGAGCAGGCGCTGAGCGAGCACGGGCCCGAGCGGGTGCTCGTGTCGGTGGACGTGCGCGGCGGGCACGTCACCACGGCCGGCTGGACGGAGACGACCGAGATCACGACCGAGTCCGTGATCGACAGCTTGGCGCAACGTGGGGCGACCGCGTTGGTGTTCACGAACGTGGACCGTGACGGGATGCTGCAGGGGCCGAACCTGGAGGAAGTGCGCCGTGTGGCCCGGGCGGTCCATGGCAGCCTGATCTACTCGGGCGGCATCTCCCAGCTGGCGGACCTGGAGGGGCTGGCCGGCCTGGGGGAGGCGAGTCTCGAGGGCGTGATCATCGGCAAGGCCCTGTACGAGCGCCGGTTCACGGTCGCACAGGCGCTGGTCGCACTCGGTGATTGACGCCCGGCCGCTACGGTGGAGCATGTGCACCTGAAGCGTGTCATCCCCTGCCTGGACGTGGATGGCGGCCGCGTGGTGAAGGGCGTCGAATTCCTCGACATCCGCGACGCCGGCGATCCGGTGCAGCTGGCCGCGCACTACGACCGCGAAGGGGCGGACGAGCTCGTGTTCCTCGACATCACCGCCACGCACGAGCGGCGCGAGACGATCGCCGAGCTCGCGCGGCGGACGGCGGATGAGGTGTTCGTGCCGTTCACGATCGGCGGAGGCATCCGCTCGGTCGATGACGCGCAGGCGGTGCTCGATGCGGGGGCCGACAAGGTTGCAGTCAACTCCGCTGCGCTACAGCGCCCAGAACTGATCGACGAGATGGCGCGGGTGTTCGGCTCGCAGTGCGTAGTGCTTGCCGTCGACGCGAAATCGGCGCCCCCCAACGGCGCCCAGCGCTGGGAGGCGTATCTCGCGGGCGGGCGCACACCCACGGGCCGCGACGTCCTGCACTGGACGCGCGAGGCCGTCGAGCGCGGCGCGGGGGAGATCCTGCTGACGAGCATGGACCGCGACGGGACCAACCACGGCTACGACCTTCCCCTGACGAGCGCGGTGAGCGCGGCGGTGAGCGTGCCCGTGATCGCCTCCGGCGGCGCGGGCGAGCTCGAGCACCTGGCGCAAGCGCTGCAGGCTGGCGCCGACGCGGCGCTGTGCGCGTCAATCTTCCACTACTCCCAGCACACGATTCCAGAGGCGAAGGCATATCTCGCGGCGGCTGGGATTCACGTGCGCGCCGTTAGCCCGCGGCCGGCCTAGCGCAATCGAGGAATGGGGCAAGCGTTGGACGAGTGGACGGGTGACGGGGAGGCCACATCGGAGCGTGCGCACGAGCCTCTCCTCGACGGAGCAGATGTGCTCGCCGGCTTGCGCAAATTGCCGGGAGGCCGCGAGCTGTTCGAGCTGGCCTTCGGACGAGACGATGTCGAGTTGGTCGGGGGCGCGGTGCGTGACCTGCTGCTGGGGCGCACGCCGCGCGAGCTGGATGTGGTGGTGACTGATGATGCGCAGGGATTCGCGGGTGAGCTTGCCCGCCGTGTCGGCAGTCTCGCCGGAGAAAACCCCGACGAACGCTTTGAGTCGACCTTCCATGAGCGCTTTCGCACCGCGCTCGTATGGTGGGACAGGGGGCGGATCGACATCGCTACCCGGCGCGCCGAGTCATATGCCGACGACGGGGCGCTCCCGGAGGTAGAGGAGGGAACGCCGGAGCAGGACCTGAAGCGGCGGGATTTCACCGTCAACGCGATCGCGGTCCCGCTCGGCGGATTACGCAAAGGGCAGCTGCGCGAGCCGCCGGACCTGCCCGCCCTGGACGATCTGCGGGCCGGACGGTTGCGTGTGCTGCACGACGCCAGCTTCACTGACGACCCCACGCGCCTGCTGCGTCTGGCCCGCTACGCCGCGCGACTGGAGCTCGAGATCGAGCCTCACACCGCCGAACTGGCCGCGCGTGCGGTGGCCGCGCACGCGCTGGACACGGTCTCCGGCGCACGGATCGGCGCCGAGCTGCGACTCGCGCTGAGCGAACCGGACGCCGTAGGGGCGCTCGCCGCGATGGACGGCCTGGGCCTGCTCACGGCGCTGCACCCACTCCTGCGCCTGGATCGGGAGATGATCGAACGTGCGCTCGTTCTGCTGGGAGAGGATGGCCGCCCGGACCTGCTGACGATCGCCGCGCTGACGCTGGCGCTGGCGCTCCGTGGCGGGGATGACCCACGTGCGGAGATCGCAGCGCTGCTCGACCGTCTGGAGTTTGCGGGCACCGATCGCGATCGCGTCGCGGCGGCCGCAACCGCCGTGCCGAGCCTGGTGGAGGAGCTGCCTGCCGCCGAACGACCCTCGCGGCTGCGCGCCGCGGTCGCGGGCATCCCACCCGAGGGCGTCGCACTGGCGGGCGGCGCGAGCGAACCGGCCAGTGAGCCCGCCCGTCGGTGGCTCGCAGAGCTGCGCAACGTGCGCCTGGCGATCACGGGCGATGACCTGATCGCCGCCGGCGTCCCCGAGGGCCCGGAGATCGGACGGCGCCTGGAGCGAGCTCTGGAGCTGCGCCTCGATAGCGAGCTGGCCGACGGGCGGGAGGCGGAGCTGCAGGCCGCGCTGGACGCGTAAGCCACAACAGCTGGTGGTGGTGATGATGATGATGCCGTGGCGCCAAAATGGCGCTAGACTGGGAGCATGCCCAGCGTGCAGATCAAGAACGTGCCCCCCGACGTCCACCAGATCCTGCGCGACCGCGCCGGCAGGGCGGGCCAGTCGCTGCAGGCATATCTGCTGGCCGAGCTGTCGGAGCAGGCGCATAGGCCCACGAACAAGGAAGTGTTCGACCGGATCAACAGGGAGTGCAGCGGGGGTGACGTGTCCTTCGAGTTCGCGACGAGGGTTATACGAGAAGACCGCGACGCGCGCTCGTAGTGATCGTCGTCGACGCGTCGGTGCTTGCTCCCGCCTTGGCTTACGACACCCAGGAAGGGAGAGCTGTCCGCGGTCGCTTGGATGGCGAGGAGAATCTCTGCGCTCCAGAGATCGTGGATCTCGAGGTGGCCTCGGCATGGCGACGCGCACTGCAGGCGGGACGCCTCGGGGAGGATCGCTCTCAAAGAGCGCTCCGCGACCTCGCCACGATGCGTCTGGTCAGGATGTCCCATCGACCGCTCATGCCTCGAATCTGGGAGCTTCGCCACAACCTCACTCCATATGACGCCTCGTATGTCGCCCTGGCGGAGGCCCTCGACACGACACTGCTCACCGCTGAGGGCAAATTGGCCCGCGCGCCCTCGCTGCGATGCGAGGTCGAGCTCATCGAGGGGTTGGACGACTGATGGGACACGCCGATCTGGACACTGTGGACGCCAATCCACGATTGGCCTATGAGCTGCCCGGCGGGGGGCGTGCTCTATTCACGACCCGCGCGGACGGCAACATGTCCTCGGTCGGGGGTGTTGGTCACGAGCATGGTCATGACACGCGTGAGCATCTGCGGCTGAGCCTGGGTCTACGGAGCCTGGCCCGTTCCTATCAGGTGCACGGCACGACCGTCCTGCGCATCCGCGCCGACGCCGATGTCGCCGCCACAGACATCGCGGCGCCCGACTCGACCACAGCCCAGCCGCCGGTCCATGCGGACGGCCACGCCACTTCGGTGGTGGGCATCGGCGCGATGGCACTCACCGCAGACTGCCTGCCGGTCGCGCTCGGCAGCACCGGCGCAGTCGCGATGGTCCACGCGGGCTGGCGGGGCCTGGCGGCGGGCGTGCTGGAGGAGGGAGTGAGGGCTATGCACGAGCTGGACCCCGAGGGAGAGATCGCAGCGATCATCGGTCCCGGCGCCGGACCCTGCTGCTATGAGGTCGGCGAGGAGGTCCACACCGTGTTCGGAGGAGCCCATCACAACGGCCGGTGCATCGACCTGGCGGCGCTCGCGCGGGATCGGCTGCGCGCCGCGGGAGTGGCCGACATGCGGCAAGTCGCGGTGTGCACGATCTGCGACACCCGTTTCTTCTCCCACCGGGGCGAATCCACGAGCGCCGGACGCCAGGCGGGAGTGGCATGGCTCAGCAGCTGATCGCCAGCCTGCGTGAGGGGACGATCAGGGCCAACCTCGCGCGGGTGTGCGAGGAGATTGCGGCGGCCGCGGCCACCGCCGGCCGGGATCCCGGCGCGATTGAGTTGCTCGCCGCGACCAAGTACGTGCGCAGCGAGGACCTGCCGGCGCTCGCGGCCGCCGGAGTGAGGCTGGTGGGGGAGAACCGCGCGCAGGACCTCGCCGCCAAGGTCGCCGTGCACGGCGAGCTGTTCGAGTGGGACTTCATCGGCGCGCTGCAGAGCCGCAAGGTCCGCGCGATCGTGCCGCACGTGCGGTTGATCCACTCGGTCGCAAGCGAGTCGGCGCTGCGTGAGCTGGAGCGCCATCGCGCGCTGGCACGGCCGGAGCTGGAGATTCTGATCGAGGTGAACGTAGCCCGCGAGCCGGGCAAGCCGGGGATCGCGCCCGAGGAGCTCGACTCCTACATCGAGCGTGCAACCGTTCCCGTCGCGGGTCTGATGTGCATGCCCCCGCTCGCCTCAGACCCAGAGGACAGCCGCCGCTGGTTCGCCGCGTTGCGCGAGCTCGCCGGCGCTCGCGGCTTGGAGCGGCTGTCGATGGGCACCTCCCAGGACTTCGCCGTCGCTGTAGCGGAGGGCGCCACAATCGTGCGAATAGGCACGAGGTTGTACAGTTAACCGCTCGCAGCGGCGAGACCGTCGATCGGTCCGATGGTTAGCATTAGCAGGGAAACTCGCCGTCCGGGCGAAACTGCACCTGTAAGTATGGCTTTCCAAGACTCCTGGCACCGCGCCCTCGTCTACTTCGGCCTCGCCGAGGAGTATCACGACGACTACGACGACGGCGATATGCCGCTCGAGTCCGACGTCGAGGACCACTACCGCGAGCGTCCCAACGTCCGCCGCCTGCGCCGCCGCCGCGACGAGTTCGACGACATCTTCGCCGACGACGAGCCCCGCGGGCGCTCGGCCACCGTTCTGCGGCCCGTCGGCGCCCGCGGCGGCAATGGCAACGGCGATGTGCGCGTGCACCTGGTCGTGCCGAAGTCGTTCAACGACGCCCAGCAGATAGCCGACAAGTTCAAGGACTCAATCCCGGTGATCCTCAACCTGCAGGGCTCTGAAACGGACCTGTCCAAGCGCCTGATCGACTTCGCCTCCGGCCTCACCTACGCGCTCGACGGCGGTATGCAGCGGATCGCCGACAAGGTGTTCATGCTCACGCCGCGTAACGTCGAGATCTCCGCGGAGGAGCGCGCACGCCTGATCGAGAAGGGCTTCTTCAATCAGTCCTGACGCCCGGTAGCCTGAGCGTCTGATGCAGATAGGTCTGATAGGGGCAGGCAACATGGCCCGGGCGCTCGCGCGGGGCTGGGGCCGTCCCGTGCTGTGCTCGGACCCGCTCGCTGAGCGCGCCGCTGCCCTGGTGGCCGAGGTGGGAGGGGAGGCGCTGCAGACCAACGCCGAGGTGGCGCAGCGCGCGGATCTCGTCGTCCTCTGTCACAAGCCGGCACAGCTCGATGACGTTGCGCGCGAAGTCGCTCCGCACGCACGCGCAATTGCGTCCATCCTCGCCGCCACACCGCTGAGCGCGCTGCATGGCGCATATCCCGGTCAGCGTGTGTACCGCTTCATTCCCTCGCTCCCGGTCGAGGTCCGCCAGGGGGCCGTCGTCCAGGCCGGCGATCCTGAGCAAGAATCGGATCTGACGGGCGATGTCGCCGCTGATGCACGCGTGCGCGAGCTGTTCGCCGAGCTCGGCATGCTCGTCGTCCTGCCCGATGCGCTCATCGACGTCGCGATGGGCCTGATGTCCTGCGCCCCCGCATTCGTCGCCCTCGTCGCCGAGGCCCAGATCGACGCGGGCGTGCGCCACGGCATCCCCGCCGCGCAGGGCGCCGAGCTGGTCGTGCAGACCCTCGCCGGCACGGCCGAGCTGCTGCGCCGTCGTGCCAACGACACCCAGGCCGTGCGCCGGGAGGTCGCCTCGCCCGGAGGGGTCACCGCGCGCGGGCTCGACGCGCTGGAGCGCGCCGGTCTGCGGGCGGCGTTCAGCGACGCTCTGGACGCCGTGCTCGCCGACGGACGTGCCGGCCGATGATCCTCGCCAGCGCCCGCACCCAGATCGCCGACTACCTGTCGACGCTGATCTACATCTACACGCTCCTAATCATCCTGCACATCGTCGTCCAGCTCCTGTTCGCCGCGGGTCTGCGCCCGCCCTACTCGCGCACGACCGACGCGATCCTCGGCTTCCTGCGCGACATCTGCGAACCGTTCCTGCGCATCTTCCGCCGCGTGCTGCCGAGCTTCGGCGGCTTTGACTTGAGCCCGATCGTCGCGATCCTCGCGCTCGGGATCTTCAACTCGATCGTCATCCAGGGCATCGTCCACGGCTGAGCCCGCCCGTGCGCGCAGCTCTCTCAAGCGCCTACGCCCGCGCGGCGCTCGTGCTCGCCCTCGTGCTCGCCGCGGACCAGCTCACCAAGCATCTCGTCCGGCGCTCGATCGTCCCCGGCGAACAGGTCCGGCTCGTGCCCGGCGTCCAGCTCGTGAACACGCGCAATCACGGCGTCGCGTTCGGCCTGGCTGCGGGCAGCCAGCCGATCGTCACGATCCTCGTCGGTCTCGCCCTGCTCGCCCTGCTCGCGTACTTCGCCACGCACGCATCCTGCCCGCTGATCTGGCTGCCGACCGGCCTGCTGCTCGGCGGCGCCCTCGGCAACCTGCTCGACCGCATCCACTCGGGCTCAGTCACCGACTTCGTCAAGCTGCCCCTCGGCTGGCCCCCGTTCAACCTGGCCGACGCCTCGATCGTGCTGGGGGTGGTGGTGCTGCTGTTCGTGATCGAGTCCCCGCGCGGCGCAGGATCGGAACTTAATTCTGGCCGCAAAAGCCCGCTTCGCGGGGGCGGCCAGAATTAAGTTTCCGACCTGCTTGGCTGAATGTGCTGAAACCAAGTTTCTGATGACATCCGATTTCATAGTTGCCTACCAGGACGAGCACCTGCTCGTGGTCGACAAGCCCGCCGGCCTGGTGGTGCACCCCGCGCGCGGACATCGCGAGGGCACGCTCGCGCAGCTGCTGGGAGACGCCGCGGCCGGGGGGCCGGATCCCCAGCGCGCGGGCATCGTGCATCGCCTGGACCGCGACACCTCCGGCCTGCTCATCGTCGCGCGCTCGGACGAGGCTCACCGGCTGTTGGGACGCGCGCTCGCAGAGCGTCGCATCGTGCGCGAGTACCTGGCGCTCGTGCACGGCCGCCCGCCCGCGCGCACCGGCACGATCGAGGCTCCGATCGGACGCGACCCGCGCCTGCGCACACGGATGGCCGTCGACGGCCTGCACCCGCGGGAGGCCCGCACCCATTTCGAGATCGAGCGCGTGCTCGGCCCGTTCACGCTTCTGCGCCTGCGCCTGGACACCGGCCGCACTCACCAGATACGCGTCCACCTGCAGGCGATCGGTCACCCGGTCGCGGGCGATCCAGAGTACGGGCGGGCGCCACGCCAGGGCGCGCCGCGCCCGGATGGCGTGGTCGAGGCCGGCTCCGCCGGCGCGCCCGGCGCGCTCGGCCTGACACGCCAGTTCCTGCATGCCGCGCATCTGTCCTTCGCGCACCCGCTCACCGGCGCGCCGATCGATGTCCTCTCGCCGCTGCCGGCCGACCTCCAGGACGCGCTGGGACACGCCGAACGGCTATCCTGACAGGCTCGCTTTCGACCCTCCACCCGCGCGGAACCCCGATCGCGGCCCTGCCCGGACGGCGTCATCTCAAGATGCACCTCCGGGTCCGCGGCGACCGCGCGGCAACATTCACAATCTCAATACAAGGGAGCACCACCGTGGCTCAAGCTCAGGTAGGAATCGCGGAGCTGCTGGAGGCCGGCGTTCACTTCGGCCACCAGACCCGCCGCTGGAACCCCAAGATGCGCCGCTTCATCTATGGCGAGCGCAGCGGCATCTACATCATCGACCTGCTCAAGTCCCAAGCCCTGCTCGCACAGGCCCAGGAGTTCGCGGGCACGCTCGCCCATCGCGGCGGCACGGTCCTGTTCGTCGGCACCAAGAAGCAGGCGCGCGACACGATTCGCGACGTCGCCGAGTCCTCGGGCATGCCCTACGTCAACCATCGCTGGCTCGGGGGGCTGCTCACCAACTTCCAGACGATCAACCAGCGCATCCGCCGGCTGCACGACCTCGAACGCTATGAGACCGAGGGCCAGCTCGCGCTGCTGCCCACGCGCGAGCGCATGGCCGCGCAAGCCGACCTGGCCAAGCTGCGCGCAAACCTCGGTGGCGTCAAGAACATGCAGCGCGTCCCCGACGCGATGTTCGTGATCGACCTCAAAACCGAGGCGATCGCCGTCAAAGAGGCCCAGCGCCTGCGCATCCCGATCATCGGCCTCGTCGACACCAACTGCGACCCCGACGGGATCGACTTCGTGATCCCCGGCAACGACGACGCGATCCGCTCGTGCGCGCTGATCACCCAGGCGATCGGCCAGGTCGTCGCCGAGGGCCATTCGGTGTTCCGCGCCGAGGAGGAGCGCGCGCGAGCAGAAGCCGCGGAGCGCGCCCGCGTGGAGGCCGAGGCCCGCGCGAAGCGCGAAGCCGAGGAACAGGCCAAGCGCGAGGCCTCCGAACAGGCTGCCCGCCAGGCCGCCGAGCGCCAGGCCGCCGCTGCGGCAGCGGCAGCTCAGGCCCAGAGCCCGGCGGCAGCTCAGGCCCAGAGCCCGGCGGCAGCTCAGGCCCAGGGTCCGGCCGCCGCGCCCGAGCCCGCCCAGGCCCCGACCCAGGCTCCGGCGCCCGTCGAGCCCGCATCCACCGAGGAGGCCGCGTCGTGAGTGCAGTGGAGATCTCAGCCAAGGACGTCAAGGCTCTGCGCGATCGCACTGGTGCGGGGATGATGGACTGCAAGAAGGCGCTCACCGACGCCGGTGGGGACGTCGAGCAGGCGATCGAGCTGTTGCGCGTCAAGCAGGGCAAGAGGATCCAGGACCTCGGCGAGCGCACGGCGACCGAGGGCACCGTCCAGGCATACATCCACGCCGGCGCCCGCGTCGGGGTGCTGATCGAGGTCGACTGCAACACCGACTTCGTCGCCACCAACGAGGACTTCGTCTCCTTCGCCCGCGACGTCGCGATGCAGATCGCCGCCACCCCGACCGTCCGCTGCGTCAGCCGCGAGGACGTCCCCGAGGCCGACCGCGACGCCGAGGCGCGCGTCTACGAGCTCGAGGCGGCCGAGAAGCCCGAGAACGTGCGCGAGCGGATCGTTTCCGGCAAGCTCGACTCCTGGTATCAGACGATCGTGCTGCTCGAGCAGGAGCTGCACAACCCCAAGTTCGAGGGGGCCACGGTTCAACAGCTGCGCGACCAGCTCGCCGCCACGACCGGCGAGAACGTCGTGATCCGGCGTTTTGTGCGCTTCGCCGTAGGTCAGTAGGCTCTCGGCCAGATGGCCGACCCCGCGTTCAAGCGCATCCTGCTGAAGCTCTCTGGCGAGGCCCTGATGGGCAGCCTCCAGTTCGGCACCGACCCCGAGCGGGTGGCCGCCGTGGCGCGGCAGGCTAGCGCGGTGCGCGATCGCGGCGTGCAGGTCGCGATCGTGGTGGGGGCCGGCAACATCTATCGCGGGATGACGGGCGTCGCCGAAGGCATGGACCGGGCGACCGCCGACTACATGGGCATGCTTGCGACCGTGCTCAACGCGCTGCCGCTGCAGGACGCCCTGGAGAGGATCGGCACCGACACGCGCGTCGTCTCCGCGCTGGGCGTGTCCGAGATCGCCGAGCCCTACATCCGCCGCCGCGCGATGCGCCACCTGGAGAAGGGGCGGGTGGTGATATTCGCGGCCGGCACCGGCAACCCGTTCTTCACGACCGACACGGCCGCGGCGCTCAGAGCGGCGGAGATGCACGCGGAGATCATCCTGATGGCCAAGAACGGGGTGCAGGGCGTCTACACCGCCGACCCCGCGACCGACCCCGACGCTACGTTCATCCCCGAGATCACCCATATGGAGGCGATTGAGCGGCGGCTGCGCGTGATGGACTCCACGGCCCTGGCGCTGTGCATGGAGAACGCGATGCCGCTGAACGTGTTCAACATGGACGATGACACGAGCCTCGCGCGGATAATCTCCGGGGAGCGCGTGGGCACGCTCGTATCGACACCGACCGCAGATGACGACGATGGCCGCTAGCCTCCGGCCGGCGGCGCGCGCCCCGCGCGCCCCAACGAGGAGCGAGGGAGAGGACCGCCATGGCCGCTGAGACGATCGATGTGCTGCTCGAGGATGCGCGCGAGCGGATGGTCAAGTCGCTGGAGTCCACCCAGCACGAGTTCTCCTCGGTGCGCACCGGCCGGGCCAGCCCGTCGCTGCTGGACCGGGTGCTCGTGGACTACTACGGCGCTATGACCCCGCTCAATCAGCTGGCCACGATCTCAGCGCCAGAGGCGCGGCTGATCACGGTGCAGCCATATGACAAGTCCTCGATCAAGACGATCGAGAAGGCCATCAACGAGTCCGACGTGGGCCTGAACCCCTCCAATGACGGCAACCTGATCCGTCTCGCTGTCCCCGAGCTGACCGAGGAGCGCCGGCATGAGCTGGTCAGGGTCGTGCGCAACCTCGCCGAGGAGGGTCGCGTGGCGATCCGCAACGTCCGCCGCGACACGATGGGGCATCTGCGCGAGCTGAAGTCCGCCGGCGAGGCCTCATCAGATGACGAGCATCGCGCGGAGGTGGAGCTGCAGAAGCTGACCGACGGGCGCATCTCAGAGCTCGACGGGGTGCTGAGGGTCAAGGAAGAGGAGATCCTCGAAGTCTGATGGCGCCCACCGCGCAACGGGAGGGCCAGGATTCGCAGACGGCACGTTACGTCGCCATCATCACCGACGGCAACGGCCGCTGGGCGCGCGCACGGGGCCTGCCGGTCAACGAGGGGCACGACGCCGGCGCGGACACGGTCAAGGCGCGCCTGCGCGACGCGGTGATGTTGGGCGTGCGCGAGCTGACCGTGTACTCGTTCTCGACCGAGAACTGGTCACGCTCGCCCGAGGAGGTGCAGGGGCTGATGGCGATGTTCGCGCGGCGCGTCGGCGGTGAGACGCCCGAGCTGCACTCCGAGGGCGTGCGCATGCGCTTCATCGGCCGGCGCGAGGGCATCCCCGAGGAGCTCGTCCAGCGCATGGAATGGGCTGAGCAGCTGACTGACGCCAACAGCCGAATCACGCTGTTCGTCGCGTTCAACTACGGCGGGCGTGCGGAGATCGTCGATGCCGCGCGCGCGTTCACCGGCGGCGACGAGGAGGACTTTCGCAAGCTGCTGTACGCGCCGGAGATGCACGACCCCGACCTGATCATCCGCACCAGCGGCGAGCGGCGCCTGTCCAACTACCTGCTGTGGCAGTCCGCCTACTCCGAGCTCGTGTTCCGCGACGAGCTGTGGCCCGACTTCACGCGCGAGGCGCTGAAACAGTCCCTCGCCGAGTTCTCCGAGCGCCGGCGCAGGTTCGGCGGGCGCTGATGAGACGCGAGGGACGCAGCGGCTGATGGCGGTCCCGGCCGGTGAGCGTCGACGCTCAGCCCGTGGCGCGGGCGGGAGCGCTCGTCGGTCCGGATCCCCACGGCGGCGCGCGGCGCTCGGCGGGCCGCGCTCGGACCTCGGCGCGCGGGTGCTGGCGGCGCTGCCGGCGATCGCCTTCGCCCTGTTCATCGTGATCGAGGGCGGCCTGGTGTTCGCGCTCGGGCTGTTCGCGCTCGGCTGCATCTGCATGCACGAGCTGTGTGGGATGTACGCGCGTGCACAGCCGGCCCGGCTGGCGGGGTTCATCGCGCTCGCGGGCCTGCTCGCTGCCGCGCGCTACGGTGGCCAGTTTCAGATCCTGCTCGTCGCCGTCGCCGCGCTGGCGCTGCTGTTCGCGCTGACGCTCCTGGCACCCAGGCCGAGCCTCGCCGGGCTGGCGATCACACTGCTGGGGATCTACTGGATTGGACTCGCGCTCGCCCACGCCGTGCTGTTGCGCGAACTGCCCCACGGCGAGGGGATCGTGATCGACGTGCTCGTCGGCACGTTCCTGGGCGACACCGGCGCCTACCTGGGCGGCAGGCTGTTCGGGCGCCGTCCGCTGGCGCCGCGAATCTCGCCGAACAAGACCGTCGAGGGCCTGCTGAGCGGAATGCTGTTCGCGATCGTCGGCGTCTGGCTGGCGGGGCGTTACCAGGACTGGCTGCCGGGCACGCACGCGCTCGTGCTCGGCCTCGGCGTCGCGCTGCTCGCGCCGGTCGGAGACCTGTTCGAGTCCTTCGTCAAGCGCGAGGCTCATGTCAAGGACTCCGGCCGCCTGTTCGGCGCGCACGGCGGCGCATTGGATCGTCTGGACGGGGTGCTGTTCGCGGCTGTGGCCGGGTATTACATCTGGTTCGCGTACGTGCACTGAGGCGC